>Ga0080064_1000569_pt1 | contig 94355 bp, 105 predicted proteins | sample Subgrocontami54m_FD_69260 | JGI IMG/M metagenome (GOLD analysis project Ga0080064, IMG submission 69260) | Subsurface groundwater microbial communities from S. Glens Falls, New York, USA - GMW46 contaminated, 5.4 m (SPADES assembly) (version 2) ...
GAGCGCGAACCCATTTCGAGAAAAATTCCTGAACGCTCCGCTCGGGTGCGGCGGGAGGAGGGGGTTGGGGGGGAGGAATTCCGCCGCACCCTCGCTTCGGAAAAGTTTGCGCCGACTACAAAAAGAAAAACAGATAAGGATTTGGAAAGAAACTCGTGGAGTTTCTTTTTTCGTTTATGCTTGCTTTTTATTGACATTTATGATAAAGTTAGGTTCGGTAATTGCACATTCCCAACAAAAGAAAGGAGAGCAAAATGGCGAAGAAAGTTGGTCCCTACGTCGGCGTTACTGGCTTTATGTCCCGTGCCGAAGTCAGCGAGGCTATCGCGATGGTCCCGCAGGGATCAACGCGTCGCCTCATGGTTGGAGTTCTCATGAGCTCCAAGACGCTCGCCGGACAACAGAACAAGTGGCCTGGCCGCTACCCGAAGAAGGAAACGGTCGTGGACATTTTCGTTGATGACCAGCGAGCGTTGAATCTTGTCCACTACAACACAGATCACCCCGAGACACTTCTCACGCAACTCGTGGAGATCACAGAGCTCGCTGGTTCACACCTCGACGGCTTCCAACTCAACATCGCATGGCCGCCAATTTCTCAACTTGAGGACTATTGGGAGGCATACCCCGATAAGTTTCTCTTGCTTCAGATCGGCGGCAAGGCGATGGCACAAGTGGAATCGATGGAACGATTCACGGAGCTTGTCGGCGCGTACCTGCCAATGATCGATGCTATCCTCATCGATCCGAGTGGCGGAAAGGGAGAACCTCTCGATGCCACGAAGGGTGCCGAGTATCTCCATGCTGTTCGCGACTATCCAACACTCGGTTTCGGAATTGCGGGCGGTCTCGGACCGGATACACTTCATCTTCTCAATCCACTCGTCAAGGAGTTTCCGGAGTTGAGCATCGACGCGGAAGGTCGGTTACGAACGCCAAAGCCGGAAGACGCGCTGTGTCTCGACGCGATGCGAACGTACCTCGAAGACGCATTCCCGATTCTCGCTGGCAAGGAATTGCCAGGGCTGAAGTTGCGACGATGGTCTGCGTCCTATGGGTTCAAGGAACACGTTCGCCGCTACGGATCGGGCGACAACATGCTTCGGACGACGCGACTTGCTCAACCTTGTGCGTTGAGGGTCGGCGACATTCTCGCAACTGGAGACAAGGTGTTGTCGCCCCCGCGCGAAGGTGGCAACGGCAGTGTTCTACTTCACCTCACGGGCGGATTCAACGGACACTGGGTGGGCGTTCCTGCTCGTATCCCGATCGCTCTCTTGACCGAAGATGACAACGCTCCCGAAGCCGTGTGGAAACACGGAGAGGAGTGATCAACACATGGGTGTGCGTGGAGTAATCTGCGCACACCCTTTTTCTTTTTGTAAAATTTCAAAGAACAAATTATTGCGAAAACAAATTTTTTCAGCTATCCTTTAATTGTATTTGTTTTCGCAATTATGGGCGCAAACTTTTCCGAAGCGAGGGTGCGGCGGAATTCCTCCCCCCCAACCCCCTCCTCCCGCCGCACCCGAGCGGAGCGTTCAGGAATTTTTCTCGAAATGGGTTCGCGCTATTTTTAGAATATCCCACTACTTCGCCAAGGCTTCGTAGTGCGAGCACAAAGTTAAAGGAGAATATTTTTGAAAGTCAAACTGGAAATTTTGCACGCGAAGTAGCGTCCTCCATAGCCTTGCGCGACGGAAGACATCCTTCTAGTCTTTAATTATGTACTTCGTCTATATTCTCCAAAGCGAGAAAGATAATAGTTATTATACTGGCTTTACTGAAGACTTAGAAAAAAGAATTGCCGGGCACAATTCTGGATTGGCTCAATATTCTTCTACAAAGCGGCCATTTCAACTTGTTTGGTATTGCGGTTTTCCAGAAAAAGAAAATGCCCATACGTTTGAAAAATACTTAAAATCTGGTTCAGGAACTGCGTTTAGGAATAAGCACTTAATTTAACAGTGAGATTCCCACCACTGCCACTCGACGCGCCCCTCCTTTCGGAGGGACTTGCTCGCGCAAGGCATGCTTTTAACTGGAACGATTTATCTTGACTAGTTAAGTAGGATTTGGTATTTTAATTGACAGCAGAAAATCCCTAATTATCGGAGGTAAATTTCATGGGATTCAAGACAAAAGAGGAAGGCAAGATTGAATTCTCTTGCAACGCTCATGGTTGTGGCGCCACGATCGTTGTCGATGCAACAGACACTGATGATGCGAAGCAAAAGCTGAAACAACGACAATCCGGTTGGTGCATTGGAGCGTATGGATTCCAAGGTGATTGGTGCCCCACCCATCCGCCCGAGAATCCTAACGCTCCGGCATGGAGCTAACGAGTGGGGCGCGAACTTCGAACTAAGAAGAAATACGCTTGACTTGTGGTCAAGTAAGAATTTCCTTTTGAGAAAAGGAGTGAAAAATGCCTGCCACTACCCAAGGGAAACAGTTTGCCCTCAAAGAGCTCGCAGAACGTCGCGAGGCAAACAAGAAAAAGAAGCGTATTGACAACAGTAGTCTTCCTGCTGGATCACCAATGTACTTCGATTGTGTTGGCTGCGGTGAAGCAATTGGAGTTCCCGAGGGCTACTGGAGTCGGCCTTCCCTCTGCGAGGAGTGCCACGCCCTCAAACAACTCGGGTGGTTAGAATAGCCCTTTACTTGTCACTGCCGCCGCCCTAGTTCATTCCAGGGCGGTTTTTTTATCTTTCTCTCCATTATTGCCGATTTTTCGAATTGAGAGTTTAATGAAAATACTATGACTTCCTACAAAAAGTTCGGATGGGGACTTTTAGTAGCGGCGATTCTTTATCTTCTTTCCCTGCAAGGTAAATTTGTTCTCGCATTAATATTTCTTCCCTCATTTCTTGCTTTCTTCCAGTTATTTCTTTCTACGATTTCCCCTTTCGCCCGAGTACTAACTTTTATAGATGGCATTGGTTCCACTCTTTTGGCGTTATGGGCAATCGGCATCGCAATCTATTTTATTACAAAAAAGAGATACACGAAGCAAATTCTGTATTTCGTCTGGGTTTTTATTTTATTCCAATTCGGTTTTTTCCTAGCCTCTATACCGCTTGAACAATTAGCGATTACTAAATTTATCACCGGATTTTTCGCTTACCTTTTTCTGATCAACAACGACAACCATTTTTCACGTCTAATACAAAACAAAAAAGTCTCTTAGCGCATTTTTTATCCCTCAAACCCCTTTGACAGCAAAAACCGAACCTGCTACAGTTACTTCTACTATTAATAACGTCAGGATCAACAATCAAATAATCGCTCCGGAGCTTCGCGTTGTGGACGAGCAGGGTCAGAACCTCGGTGTCATGTCCCGAGAGGCCGCTTTCAAGACCGCTCAGGAAAGAGGATCTGATTTGATAGAAATCGCGCCTATGGCCAAACCGCCGGTCGCGCGAATCATGGATTTTGACAAGTTTCGCTATCAGCAGGAAAAAGCTTTCAAAAAACAGCGGGCGAACGTCAAAAACCAGGAAGTAAAACAAGTACAGGTGAGCGGCCGGGCGGCCAAAAATGATTTGCTGATCAAAACGAAGAAAATAGAAGAGTTTTTAGCCGAAGGGCATCTCGTGAATATCGTAATGACCATGCGGGGACGCGAGAAGGGCAATAAGGACTGGGCGCTCCAAAAGCTCAGAGATTTCCTGGATATGATTCCGACGCCTTTTGAATCGCTCTCATCCCCGAAGCTCGGCCCTCGCGGTTTCCTGATGACCATCAAGAAAAAATAACTATGAAAAAAAGCATCTCTTCCAGAGTCAGGGTCACCAAGACCGGAAAAATCCTGCGGCGAAAAATGGCCCAGGATCACTTCCGCGCCAAAAAAACCGGCAAACAGATTCAAGGGAAAAAAGGTTCGGTCTCGATCGACAAAGTTGACGTCCGAATGTTCAAACGATATATTTACCAAGCTTAACCTATGACCAGAGTCAAACGCGGCGTTATCGCCAACAAAAGGAGAAAAAATGTTTTAAAATACACCAAAGGTTTTCATTGGGGCCGAAAATCCAAGGAACGAGCGGCTAAGGAAGCCTTGCTCCACGCCTGGGTGCACGCCTTCCGCGGACGCAAAGAGAAAAAACGCGATTTCCGACGCCTCTGGCAGGTCAAAATCAACGCCGCGGTTCGACCCGAAGGCTTGAACTATAACCGATTCATCTCGGCCTTAAAGAAAAAGAAAATCACGCTTGATCGGAAAATCTTGGCCGACCTCGCCGAACACGAACCAGCCGCTTTCAAGAAAATCGTCGCGGCCGTCAAATAAAATACTACATCGCTCCTTCTTGACGAAGGAGCGATTTCTTTTTGGACGAACCCCAGGCGTAGCCGCCGACCGTACCGTCCGATCGGACGACGCGGTGGCACGGCACGCGCTTAGTGTCGGGGTTCCGGTGCAGGATGTTCCCGACCGCGCGGTAGGCTTTGGGACGGCCGGCTCTCCGCGCCACTTCTTTGTACGTGAGGGTGCGGCCCTTGGGGATTCGGGCGACGACTCGGTACACCGCCTCGGCGAAGGAAATTATAGGCATTATCTAATATTTTAAGACTATCTTTGTATTTCGACAAAATATGTTTGGCCTCGCTGTAGGTAAACCAGCCATACCCCTCGTGTTCGTCGGAAACCGTTATTTTCGCCTGCCGCGTTTCGGCAAGGTAGAGAATCACGACTTTAAAAACTCTTTCAACACCCCGCTGGTAGAAAAACTGCTCCTTAGTCTTAAAATCGCGTGTAAACCGAAGCTCGTTTGGCTTCAGCCCGGTTTCCTCACGGACTTCACGCAAAGCCGTCTGCCAAGTCTGCTCCTCTCCCTCCATTTTGCCTTTCGGAAAATTCCAATAATTCCTGCCGTGATAGAGGATTAAAAACTTCGGCCCTTCTTTGGTCCGGCGGAATATAATAATCCCCGCGGAAATAACGCGTTGCATACCAAATGATTAGTTTTTAATTTAACATACCCTAATCTTTTAATCAACGCTGACGCAACACCCGCACCGCTCTTCCAAATAAAAGCCATGGCTTTTGTTTGGAATAAGTGTCTGCTATACTACAATGGCGGTAGGTAAAAATACGAAGATGCCTAAAAAATCGAAGCCGGTACAAATTCTGAAATATCTTCTGCTTGGCGGCGGCGTTGTAACGCTTTCGCTTCTTGCGCCCCAGAGCGGCGCCCGGCTCGTGCACGCGCTCGTAAAAGCCTATATTCGCAAAAAACAATTTGAGAGAAATATCTTTTTGCGGGATCTCAAACGTCTCCGGGTTCGGACATTAATCGAGTACCGCGAACTGCCGGATGGAGAGGTAAAAATCACGCTCACCAAAGAGGGAAGGCGTGAGGTTTTAAAATATAATCTCGACACCATCAAACTCGATACTGCCAGACCCTGGGATGGCCTGTGGCGACTCATGATGTTTGATATCCCCCACTCCAAAAAACGGGCCCGCGACGCTTTGCGGAAAAAGCTCATGAATCTCCGGTTCTACCCAGTTCAGAAAAGTGTTTTTATCACGCCCTACGAGTGCGAGAAGGAAATCGATTTTCTGGCCTCGATTTTCGATGTCCGCGACCACCTTTTAATTTTCTATGTTAAAAAATTCGAGGGCGAAGAAAAGCTCAAACGCCATTTTAATCTTTCTTAAACCAATTAAACCATTCCAATAAAAAGCCATGGCTTTTTATTGGAAGACGAAAACGTATCAAAGACTAGAACTTGGGATGTGGGGGGTTGGGATGGAGATAGGGTCTGTGAAAAAATAATACCCGCGGAAATGAGGCGGTGCATACTAGATTAGAAAGAGTGTAGTATATACATTTAAAAGAAAAAAGTCCGGGGGCTTTGCCGGACTTTTCTAAAGATTCACGAAAAGCGTAAGGGCTTATTTCGGATTGTCGAGCGGCTCGTATTTATATTTTCCTCGCCAGCGACCAAGCTCATCAACAGTCTTGATTGCTTTCAGCTCCTTAAGTCTTTCCTGCCACTCTTCAACGTTCCTACGAAGCATCTCGATCACATCGGCTGGTTGTTCCTCGCCCGTTTCCACTCTTTTTAATGACGCCTCCTGGTCGGCGAGCTCAGCTCCTACTAAATCCCGATATCTAAGCACTGCTCGAAAAACATACTGTTCTTCAAGTTCCTCGGGAGTCAACTTCTTCCCTTTTCCATTACTTGCGCTCGAAGACGCAACTATACCAGCCACTGCCGCTTCAAGCGCGGTCGTATCCTCGTGCACCTGCTTAAAGCCCTTCGCGAGCTCTTCGCGGATGCCACGGACAGCCACAACGAGTTCTTCTCGTTGGCTTCCTTCCGCGAAAACAACGGAAGGAGATTGAAGGGTTTTAACACCGACACAAGGACCGACGACAAAAATAGCGACCATAAAAAACACGCCGAGAAGGGAAAAACTGCCACAAGCCGCCACCAACGTTTTCACGAAGCACCTCCTTGAAAAATGTTCTCCTTTCTTTATACCTTAGATTTTTACGAAAGTCAAAAATTACTTTAGAAAACCCATCATCTTTTCGAGTGGCCAGGCGTTGATGATGTTTTTCTTTTCCGGCCCAGCCTCGACGTGCCTGCGCAATGCCAAATTCTAAAAATTTGAGCCGTGACTACCTCATTGCCTTTCTCAATGCCTCTTCAGAGACTTCCGCCAGCTCTAGAATACCCATCGGGGTTCCACGAGCAAGTTCTCGATGCAATGGCACGATAGTGGTGATTATTCTTCCGCTGATTTTTCTACACAACTTCACATGACTACCCTTTTGTGAAACAAAAACAAAACCGAGTTTCGGCACAAAACCCTGACAACATTTTTTCCAGAAAACGTCTTGGCCACCTTAAATTTCGAGCGCGGTCACGAGCGGCTCTTCTTTTGAAAGAAGCTGTTTTCGTCCAGGCATATCCTCGAGGTAAAGCTCAATTGCTTCTCGGAGGTTTTTCTTAGCATCCTCAATCGTCTTGCCTTGACTCACCACGCCAAGTTCAGTTGAACGCGCCACAAACCACTTGCCTTCTTTTGCGATGATAATAGTTGATTTGTAACTCATAGTAATAATATTACTAAAGTAGTATCCATCTGACAAGTTTCCGCCTTGAATTTTATATCTCACTTCAAGAATTTGAGCATCTTTCCTACTGGCCAAGCGTTGACTATATCTTTCTTCTCGGCCCAGCCCTTTCTCGTCTGAGCAAGACCGAATTCTAAAAATTGGCTTTCGGAACGAATCCTGTTAAAATAAAATCACTATGGAAAGAATGCCGACTGAACAACCGGAGGTGCAAGATTCAGAAACCGAGGCTTTTTTTGAACGAAACAATCAAGCACTCGAAGCACAAAAAGAGCGTCTCGAGAATGAAGGTAGCCGTTTTCCTGTTTTTGAAAAACTGCAGGGAAAAATCCGTAAAGCCTTTCTTGCGGGAACGCTGTCGCTCTCCGCATTCCTTGCTGTCGGCTGCGAAGGGAAGGGTGGGTCTGTTTCACCGGCGACGGGGATGGAGAAAACTACGGTAGAAAGCACGGTGGAAAACAAGCCAGCCCCTCCGCTGCAGAAGATTAACGAGCAAAAACCGGCAGAGAATCACCGCGAAAAAAGGAAGGAGGTGACTCGTACCTGGAAAGACTCGGATATAGAAATCCGATCTATCGAAGGACAAACACCTGTCAAATACAAGGTTGACGAAAAGGGCCGCGAGCTTTATCCGGTTGAGGTTGGCGCGGATGGAAATCTTGTTCATCTTTCATCAGAGAGGGTAAAACTCCGCGCAGAAATTGCGACACATGACGATTCACACATTGAAGAAGTCGAGGGACGGGAAGGTACCGCGCCAGTCCTTTACCGCGTAAATAAAGACGGTGAGCGGCTTTATCCTGTAGGGATGGACACCGATGGCGCTTTAGTCCATCTTTCCTCAAAATTCCTCGCAACATTTCATCCTGAAGTAAAGACTGAAGATCCGCAAACCCATACCGAAGTGATTGAGCGCGAGGGTGGCGCTCGGACGTATCTTGAAGTAGATAATAAGACCGGTGAAGTTAAAAGAGAAATATCCGGACGACGTTAATATTATGGATACCCCTCAAGAATTGCGAAGACGGATAGCGGCGCATCTAGACCTTGGAGTGCTCGCGCCCGATCAGCAAGAACGTCTCATCGAGACACTCGAAACTCATCTCGCACAGAAACTTTCAACCGAAATTCTCAAGATTCTACCCACGGAACAGCAAAGGGAACTCGCTGATCTTGATGACGAGCTTTTGCCGCAGTACCTTTCCGCTCATATTCCCGATTTTAAAACATTCGCAGAAAAAAGAGCGACGGAAATCGTGGATGAATTCCTCGAACTACGGAAAAAATATTCATAAAATACTTATTCGCGGTTGGCATAACACACTTACTATTTTAGAAAACTTAACATCTTTAGAAGGGGCCAGGCATTTATGATGTCTTTCTTTTGAGCCCAGCCCCGGCGGGCTTGGGCGATGCCGTATTCCAAAAATTTGAAGTGGTCGGGGGCGTGCGCGTCGGAATCGATCGACATCTTTACTCCCCTTTCCACGCAACGCTTAATATACTCATCGTTTAAATCGAGCCGGTCAGGAGCGCCATCAATTTCAAGAATTGTTCCGGTTTCTTTGGCGACTCCAATTATTTTTTCCATATCGAGGTCGATAGCTTTTCTCTTTTCGATTAAACGGCCGGTGGGGTGAAATAAAATGTCTACGTTTGGATTTTTGATCGCTTTTATAACACGCTCGGTCTGTTCTTTCCGAGGTAGGTCAAAAAAAGAATGGACGGAGACACCGACGACATCAAGTTGTTTTAAAATATTATCAGGAAGATCGAGAGAGCCGTTTTTTAAAATATCACACTCCGTGCCTTTTAATATCCTAAATTTTACACTTTGATTTTTAAACTTTACATTTACTTTGTCTATCTCCTTCCACTGCTCTTTAATTCTTTTTTCGTCGAGGCCGTGAGTCATTGCGAGTCGCTTGGTGTGGTCGGTAATGACGATATATTCTAAACCTATTTCAATCGCGGCTTTTGCCATTTCTTCGATTGAGGCACTGCCATCAGTCCAATTTGTCTGGACTTGGAGATCGCCTTTTAGGTCGTTGTAGCCGATGAGGTTTGGTAAGTTATTTTTTATCGAAGCCTCTAACTCGCCACGCATTTCACGAAGTTCCGGCTCGACGTAGTGTAATCCAAGCGCTTTATAAATTTCTTCTTCAGTTTTGCCGGCGACCATCTTTGTACCCTTTCCGCCAGAGGCGGATCCGCCCTTGGCGGAAAAAAGTCCGTATTCATTGAGTTTTAGGCCTTTTTTAATTGCGATTTCGCGCATCGCCACATTATGGTCTTTTGAGCCGGTGAAGTAGGCAAGCGCCGCTCCGTAGGATTCCTTGGGCACGACCCGCAGATCAATCTGGAGACCGCTCTTCATCTGGACCGCGGACTTAGTCGGTCCGTGAGCCAAGACACGCTCCACGTCCGGCATTCGTACGAACACGTCCATCACTCCTGCCGGTTTTTTTGAAATCACGAGTAGGTCGGCATCTCCAATGGTTTCCTTTCTTCTCCGGATTGAACCGGCGATCGTTACCCCGTCTACTTCTTTTAAGCTTTTAAGACGATCTTCGATCAGACGAACTTCGGGGAGGATTTCTCCTAAAAGGAAACGTCCGCCTAAACTTTTGAAAAATGAAACGCCTTTCAGAATATTTTCTTCGCTTTTTTTGCCAAAGCCCTCAAGCGGGGCAATTTTTCCGGCTTTTGCTTTGGTTTCTAAGTCTTTGATGTTTTTAACGCCTAATTTTTCGTAGAGCGCCTTAATCTTTTTAGGACCCAAGCCGGCAATCGTCGTAAGCTCTCCGAGATTCACGGGCATACTTCTTTTTAATGCTTCGTAGTACTTTAATTTTCCGGTTTTTAAAAGCTCCTCGATCTTCTCGGCAATCGCGACGCCCACGCCAGGAATTTCTTTTAAGGCTTTTATTCCTCCGCGCTCATAGAGCGCGCCCACTTCTTCGCTTAACGACCCGATGGTTTCCGCGGCTTTTTCGTAGGCACGCGGCTTGAATGGAACATTTTTCATCTCCAAATGCTCGCCAATTTCACGGAGAACTTTCGCGATTTCCTGATTAGTCATAAAAAGAATCTAGAAGTTTCAAACGTCGAGGACAGCTTCAGTATAATATATCTCCAAAAGACAAAGAATGTGGTTTATGACCATCGCATAACCCTTGACTTGATGCCATTATCACAGTATATTACGACCAGTCCTTTGAGCGTAACGGTGCGTGAGTAAGGGTTCAGGTCATCTAAAAACTAGGAAACGGAGCGGTACCAATGATAGAAACGATCGTCTTCGACATAGGGAATGTCCTTGTCTTCACCGAACTGGAACGAGCGGGAAAATTCCTCTTGGAACACTGGGGCATTCCGACTGAACAGTTCGTGCCGATCTTCTGGCAAGCCCCGCCTGGAGAACAGCCTCTCGCCCACTTCGTGGAACTCGGACAGATGAATCCGGAGGAGTTCCTTCAGGCTTTCGAATCAAAAGCTAAGATCAAGGTTCGGGAAGATAACTTCTGGAGGATGTGGAATTGCATCTTCGCCCCCAATGATCCGATGATCGCGTTGGTCGAGCGGCTCTACATAAGCCCAGACCACCCCCGACTTCTGATCTGCTCGAACATCAACGCGATGCATCATCGTTATCTTCGTCAAAACTTTCCGGTCATGCAACGATTCGACGGCGAAGTATGCTCTTATCGGATAGGCGCGATGAAACCCGACACGAGAATGTTCTCGGAAGTTGAACATCTTACTCCCGACAGCCGATCTTCAATCATCTTTATCGACGACCGAGAAGAGAATGTCCGCGCCGCTCAGACGTTCGGCTGGCAAACCTTTCACTACCAACGAGGCAAAGAACAGGAGTTAGAACGCGTCCTGACAAAAGAATTGAAATTCTAAAAAATGAGGACCCCCGACGAACGTATCGCCGGGGATTTTTATTTATAATTTTTTTATTCCCCGATCGGACTCTACTTATGACGAATACGTTCCGGAAAAACCCGGCGTTGGGCTGTGACGCCGGACAACAACCGGTCTTTAATGAAGAGCAAAAGAAACGAAGCGGCAATCGCGAGCAGACTCGCGCCGATAAAGATAATCTGGAATCCGAAATGGTCGGCCAGGTAGCCGCCCAAGGCCGCCGAGCCGGCGGTCGCGAGCCCCACTGAAAACACGCTCTCCAGACTCCACTCGAAGCTCACTTCCCACTTATCCACGTGCCGCGTAAAAATCCCGTACCAAGCCGGCACCGCCCAGGCCATCACAAAACCGAAAAAACCCTGGATCAGATAGAGGTGCCACGGCTGACTCGCGAACGCATAGAGCAAAGGCACGATCGCGGAACCAAGATACCCAAAAAATACCGCCCAGAACGATCGGCGCTCACCGTCGGCTCGGTCCAAAAAACGGGCGATCGGAAGCTGAACCAGTGATTTCACGATCCAGTAGACGGCGACCGAAAAACCGGCGATCTGAGCCGAACCACGGGCAATCTGGCTCGTGATGAAAATAGCGAAGATCGGACCGAAAGAACCGAATGCCCAGTTATAAAAAAAATCGGTCAGGACCAAAATCTTGATCACGCCGTTAATATTCGAATTTTTAATCATCCGGAAAAGATTCATATACGTTTAAGCTTACGTGGTGAGGCTCCGAAAAGCAATTTGGCCGTTTTCGACGACCGCCCGAACGTCCTGCCCACGGCTCACCTCGCCCTTCAAAATCTTTTCGGCCAAGACCGCCCTGATTTTATCGTCGATCACCTGCCGCATCGGCCGCGCGCCGAACATCGGATCGTGACCCAGCTCGGCCACCCTCGCGATCACCGCCGGGTCAAAGATAAGCGTGATGCCCTGCTGTTTCAAACTCTCGGACAATTCGCGTAAGTTAATCTCGGCGATCTTAGTTAAATCCGCGGTCGCCAAATCCTTGAAAATAATAATCCGCGAGAAACGGTTTAAAAGTTCCGGCTTAAAAACGTCGGATAATTTCTTCTTCAAGTAATCACTGATCGAAGCCATAGACTCATTTTTCGAAAGCGCTTCATTAATAATGTCGGAGTGGGCATTCGAGGTCGCGATAATGACCGTGTTCTGAAAGTTGATGACCCGACTCAAATTATCGGTCAGCCGCCCGTCGTCAAGAACCGGCAGGAATAAATTTAGAATGTCCGGATGGGCCTTTTCAAATTCATCGAGGAGAATCAAGCTGTAGGGCTTGGCTAAGACTGCCTCGACCAAGTCGCCGCGCAGACTCCCGTCCGGCGAACCGATAAAGCGACTGAGACTCTTCGCGTCCTGGTACTCGGACATATCAAACCGGATCATCAGTTCGCGCGAACCGAATTGAATTTCGGCCAAGACCTTCGCCAGCTCGGTCTTGCCGACGCCGGTCGGACCAACGAACAAAAAACTCGCGATCGGTCCGCCTTTCCGCGAAAGCCCGCTTCGATATTCCCGCAAGGCCTGGGCGACAGCCGTGACCGCTTCTTCTTGATCAATAAACCGCTCGTGGATTTTTTCCTCAAGATGAAGCAACTCTTCCGCTTCTTTCTCTCCGGTCTTATGAATGGGAATATTTACTTTCTGCTCGGCAACCAGCGTAATGTCCTCGGGCGTGACTAATTCTTTCCCTTGTTTAGCGGCCCGCGCCACCGCCTCCTTCAATAAATCCTCGGCGCTCTCCGGTAAAAGCTTTTCGTGAAAATACTTATGGGCGATCGTGACCGCCTGCTTCACGGTCTTAAAACTAATCGTCAGTCCATATTCCTCTTCGTAACTAAGACTCAGATAGGTCAAGAAACGGATCGCCTCCGCCTCGGTCACCTCTTGGAGACGAACAACCTCAAACACGCCCACGAAGCTGGTGTTCGGCTCAATGTATTCTTTAAACTCCTTGGGGTAGGTCGCGCCAATCACCGAAAAACCAGAGCTCTTAATCGCCGGAATTAAGACGTCGGCGGCGTTCATCTGACCTCCTGAAGTACGAAGCAAGTTGTGAATATCGGGAATATACAAAATAATATTACCGGCAACGATAATTTCCTCGAGCACGTTTTTCACGCGCTTTTCCAATTCCGAGGGCGAAGCTCCGGCGACCAAACTTCCGATTTCCAAAAGTACCAAGCGACGATCAAAAAGCGGCGGTGGCACGCGGTCGGTCACGATTTGATAGGCCAAATGATTCAGGATGGCGTTTTTACCCACACCCGGGTCGCCGACCAATAATATATGCGGGTCGCCTGGCCGCGCCAAGACATCAACTAATCGCTCGTACTCTTTTTCGTGACCAACCAAAAAGGCGCCCTCTCCCGCCCGAGCGGTATCAGTTAGATCATGGCCTAACCGATCAAGAAAAGTCGTTGGACGGGCCGTCCAAGCGCGATTCATCACCTGGTGCTGAATTTTTCTCCGGCCACGCGCGCGGCCACGCCGAAATAACAAGAATCGCTTCCGATGCTTAGTCTCATAGTGACTAAAAATCACAATACTCGCGAGATCATCGTCGTCAATATTAAAAAGAAGCCATAACTTTTTAAGGGACTCGGTTTTGACGTAGCGGAGCGCCGAGAATAAATATGCCGGCTCGACTTCGGCGCGACCGCCGCGAATCGCCTCGTCACAGACAACAAACATTAATTGCTCGACTTCCGAAACCAGCGTGGCTTTCGTATTTTTTTTCTGATCCGGTTTTTTAAGATATTCCTCGACTTTCGCTCGCAACTCTTCAGCCTTCACGTCTATCCGGCCAAGCGCGCCAATTAGTTCTTTCCGGACAAGTAATTCGTGAAGTAAGTGAACTTGCCAGTCACCGCCAAAGACAAGAGCCCGATCAAAACTTGTTTCGATGAAGTGATACGTCGAAGGCGAGACGTACTCGGTGATATTGACCCGTCCGCGCGGAATCCGGGAAAAAGACTGATCGGCGTGACCAAAATGCAAGACTCGGTCAATTAAGAACAAAATAGTCAGCCAACCAAGGGCCCGGAGTATCGGCACCTCGGCAACGGAAAAAATAATCGCGGCGGCGACCACGATGCCGTAGGCGGCGGCCGTAACAAAACGAACGATCCACCGCCCGGAAACCGTCATTAAAAGCCTCGGTTCATAAAAATACCACTCTGTTTTTTGCTGAAGCATTTCCATATTATCGAAAAGCGTATAAAAGCATTAGAAGCGGTAGCAGAGCCCAAAAAAGATACGCGGAGACGCCAAGTAAAATGAAGATTCCATAAAGTACAAACGCAAAGAGTAGTCGGAAAATCCGGAAAATAAATCCCAAAACCCTGCCCATCGTGGTGTAATCGCCGTAGAGCGGCTTATCGAAATTCAAAAGCGTCACCCGAACCGCCAGCGTCTGATCCATACCCCGAAGAATCAGCATCAATCCGCGACTCGCGCGATAGAACCCGCCGATGTACCAGTTACCGACAAACTCGAAGATACGGTGAAAAAAGCGGTTCGTCAGATAGACCAAGGAAAAATCCATAACCTGATTATAGAATTTTACTCGCGAGATGGCTACCGATACCCGTTCGTCGCGGCCGACCCGCTTAAAGGATGTATTCGGAGCGTGATCTGCGCTCTAGGCAAGGGCGGATTTTCAATCGTGAGAATCAATGCCATGAGAGAAAAACCACACAAGGCTAAAAGAATAATAAAACGGTTCATGTTTTAGAATAACGTTTTTTGCTTAACGGGCGAAACCCGCGTTTCTTCATTAAAAATTTTGATCCGGCCGTACTCGCCGTCGTAGCCAGGCTGAATCGAAACCTTGCCCGACCGGACAAGTTCAACGCCACGGGCGATCTCCGGCCTAACCACTCGAGCCAACTCATCAATGCCCGTTTCCAAAAGCACGTTCAGCTCGGAGCCGAAACTTTTAATTAAAACTTCATATTCCTGACGCACCGATTTGGTTTTGGAACCAAAGCCCAAGGCGTCGCCGATAATTTCGTCGAGCTGGATTAAATTTTTGAACGGCACGCGCTTCGGATCCTGATAGCCTTCCGGCCGGTCGGCCAACTCCTCAACCCGACTTAATACGCCGACCGTGACCGACTTACCACAGACAGCGCAAATCTTTTTATGCGCTTTGGTTTCGCTCGGCTTCCAGGAAACGTTACATAAACGATGACCGTCGTAATGATAGCGTCCCTCTTCTGGAAAAAACTCGATGGTGCTTAGAAAAGAGCGAGGATCGTTTTCCCGAAGCGCCTGAATGATTCCCGCGTACGATAATTCCGTATTAAAAATATTCGCCTCTCGGCCGATGCGCTCCAAGCTGTGAGAGTCGGAGTTCGAAATCAAAGCGATATGATCCAGTTTCGAAAGCCGCCAGTTCATCGGTGGATCAGACGACAATCCGGTTTCGATCGCAAAAATATGCTTGGTATACTCGCCAAAACATTCCTCAAGAGAATCAAAACCCGACATTGATCCGAAAACCGAGAACCAGGGTGTCCAGGCGTGAGCGGGCACGACGGCCGCCTCGGGATCTACTCCCATCACTAACTTTACCAATTCTTGAGAATCCAATCCTAAGATTGGCCGGCCATCAGAACGAAGATTGCCGACCCACGACAATTGCGTGTTTATTTTTTCAACGGTTTCGAGGCTTGGCGCGAAGACTAAATTATGGACCCGCCGACCCTTACCGCCGCGTGAATAGATACTCGAAATTTCCGCCGTTAAAATAAACCGGGTGTCGGCAAAAGTATCTTTAATCGTCTTCCGCTTGTAAGGTTTTTTGAGACGGTACAATCCCGGTTCAGCCGGCTCAAGCTTTTCTTGAAGTTCTTTAAACCACGCCGGGTGGGTAAAATCGCCCGTGCCCATAACCAGAATACCTTTATCGTCGGCCCAAGCATCGAGCTCCTCGGGTATCATTTCTTTTGAAACCGCCCGGGAATACTTAGAATGAATATGAAAATCGGCGATGAACTTCGGCATATAGTTAGTATATACCCGTGGACTCCGGAAATAAAAAATCCCCGGAGAAGTTTCCGAGGATAACCTATCAAGGAAAGAACATAAAAACTAGTACTGAAGAAGAGGAACACGAACCCCTCCCCAACCATCAAGCGTAACGAAGTAGATCGGTGGATAGATTGCCCCCCGCCTACACGAACCACAAAGGGCGATTTGGCCAAGATCGGTATGGAGATCAGCGATTGAAGATACAGACTCGCACCCATAACAGCAGACCGGCAAAGATCCCCAGATTAAGGCATGGGTTTCCCAGAATTCCCGAGCTGCCGGAGTCGCATACGCGTCCCACGGCTCAGGGTAGGCTCGAGGGCCAATCCAGCCGGTGACGATGAAATAATACGGTCCATCGTCCGACCTTTTGAGAATCACCGTCGCCATTTGGGAGAGTACGCCGTGACGATTCAGAACAAACTTTGTAAATCTCCCCCGACCCGGCCGGCGAGCGTACACAACGCGATTGCCGTCATTTATTTCGACACAGTTCGCGAGTCCAATCGACCGGCCCAAATCAACTTCTTCCTCAATGAACTCTCGACCACCCGAAACGATGTGCTCGCATGCCTCAGAAAGGATCACGATCGTTTCTGGGTCAAGACGCGAATCATAACGGTCTCGCACCTCTTCGCCACTCTTTAATTTCACGCTCGTCCTCCGATTATCAAAGGCCTTCCTTTGCTAGTAAATCCCAAATCAACGCTGGGAAGACAGTAGCATTATCGAGAGCAAGTGTCAAGGGTTTTAAGTTTTCTTCAGAACTAAGAGAAGTCCGTCACGCAAAGAGGGCTTAAAAGTAAAAATCAATTTCAAAGCCAGGCCTTTTATTTTAGAAAAAAAAGTTTTTCGTTCCGGCTGATTCCAATACCACGGATACCGTGCCTCAATAATTTTAAAACCGGCGCTCTTAGAAAAATCTTCAAGCTCTCGAAGCGTATACTCCCGCGCGTGCCACGAACCGGTCGTATCCGGACCAGCCGGAGGAATTTGAAACGGGTTTTTACCAAAAAGCATATCCCGCCGATGATAATAGCTTACGGCATTCGGGGTTGTCAGGATTAAAACTCCGTCTTTCCGGAGTAATTTAAAAATCTGAGAGAAAATTTGAGCTGGGTTAATTGGTAAATGTTCGATCACCTCCGAACAAACAATCAGGTCAAACGAATCGTCTCTTAAAGGAATTGGCGGCGACAAAAGATCGTGTTGGATAAAGTGAATACCGTGGGGCTCAACTCGATTCCGCCAACCGTCTCGACTGTCGAGCGTCGTAATATCTTTATAGATTTCGCTTAAAAGCAACGTCAGGTGACTTGTACCAATATCAAGAACTTTTGCGTTAGCCGTCGCGTACTTCGAAATAATTTTTAGTAATTCGTAAAAGCGTTCTTTGTGAAATAATAAATAAGCTCGTTCCTCTTCAACAGAACCAATAATCGAAGCCTGATGGACGGCGACTCTACCGACTAATTCAAATAATACTCTAAATTTTTCTTCATACCATTTTCTCGAAAACTCCATAGTTTCACTATACCCCAACACAAAGAATCACCAAATAAAAAAAACGGCGACAGAGGTTGTCGCCGAGAAACGATGTACTGCAAAAAAGACTCAGACTGCATAGTTCAGAATGCCGAGCTTCTCCATTGCGAGGAGGGCGCAAGGCAAGGCGCTCGCCTCGACAAACTCCCCAGAACGAACAACTTCGGGGAGCTGGTTCAACGGAAAAACGAGAGTTTCCATGATCTCGTTCGGGTTCGGCTTGCGCGCCTCGGCCCGAAGCTCGAGCCTGCTCGCGAGAAACATGTGAGCCGGCAGTCCGTGATCATCGGGGCCAGCGCCACGATACTTGCCGGTCTCGATCATGATGTGACCGAGATAGGACCACTTTCCGCCTCCGTAACCGGTCTCACGAAGATAAACTTCCTGGGTCTTCGCGAGAATCTCTTCTGGGGTCGCGTCCGGCGCGATCTTGCCGATGCCACCCGGCGGCAACTCCCAGCTCGCGCAGTTCACGCCCGGTTTCCATTGCGCGATCGTAACGACATTGAGGTCTTGGGTTATGCCCAAGACAACCGACCAGCCAAAGTGACGGATGATCGAGGCGTAGTGCTCGACCCCATTTCCCGTCTCGAGATCGTACTCGAGCAACTGACCGAAAAAAGGAATCTTGCCGGTCAGCATCGGTTGACCGACAACCGGCCAACCCTTGAAGCGCGGCTCGGCTGCCAGCTCTTTGAAACGCTCGACTGCGCTCATAAACTTCGCTCCTTTACAAAGAACCGATCGCGAATGAGTCTCGCGACAAGACATTAACCGGATATTCCGGTAACTGGCGTATGTTACTTACCTTAGTATAAAAAGTCAAGCTTTTGTGCAGTATTCTTGAATTAGTCCGAACCCCAGTAGTAAAGCAGAGCTTACTACGGGGCACAGCGCATTTCGCCGCCGCAGGCGGCGAGGAGCCCTCCGCGAATTCGGAGCGGCTTCGCCGTAAGATTTAACAATTTCCAGTTTTTCTTTGGCGGCAAATTCTTAAAATTATGAATTCAAACACCAACTTCCAAAACCTCTTTACCCCAATGCGACTTAAAATATGCCTGCATTTCATTTTGAATTTCCAAGAACCCAGGTTCGCAACTAAATTGATAACAACTTACCGTATGAATAGCGGCATCAATAAGTTCAGGTGGGCCAGCGGGACGAATTTTGACTGTAATGGTATAAGCAGAACCGTCCTCAGGATCACTCGATCTTTTTGGTTTATCCTTCATAGAGAAAAAATTATTTCTTCTCACGAGCTCCGCAAATTTTTTTATCTGGCGGTCTCTCGTTTCAATGGTTACATCTTCGTAAATTCCCCGTTGCTCCGGTTTCCCGTCCATTTTCTCGGAGTAAATGGCACTTCCGTCTTCGAAGATAGAGAGCTTAGCTGTCGAAAACGGCACGCTGACCTCAAGGGTTATTTCGAGAATCTTTTCCTCTGTGGACGGAATTGGTGCGACAGGCTGGTTGGAAATAGTGGGCGATGGACTATTATCAATTGGAGAAATAGATGGTTGATTTTTAACAAAAACAAAATATCCTGTTGCGCCGACGACAAGAATTACAAGAAGAATGATAAAAATATTTCTCTGACTCATAAGATTAAAAAATTTCTTCCCCAAAAATTAAAATATGGTTCCCTCCTTCGCTAAAGCTACGGCGGGCAGGCGAGCCGATGTTTTTCTCCGGGTTCTTTTGCGGTTTTGACCCAGTAGGTGATTCTGTTGAATCAGCGGTGCGGCAGATTCACGTTAACTGAAGTATTCCGCCCCAGAAAAGAAATTGCAAGGCGAACCTTTCAAACTTGCAATTTCCTACGTGGTGCGCCCGCGAGGAATCGAACCCCGATCTCAGCCTTCGGAGGGCTGCGCTCTATCCATTGAACGACGGGCGCAAAATACAAATCTATTATATCAAAGCAACCTCTATCCACTCCGACGCCTTGAAGGGTCGGAGAGCCGACTTCACGTCGGCTTTGAACGACGGGCGCGATGGGTTACGAAAGATCGGCTTCGGGCCGGGCAAAGGCCATAGCCAAACCGATTGTCAGCCATAGCATAAGCCTTCCCGCCTGAACTGTCCATAAAAAATGATCGAAAAGCCCGAATAGTAAAAGTGACCAGAGAAGGGTGAGGGCGGTAATTTTTCCGAGCGGTAATTCTTTTCTAAAAATGTTTCGGGTTAAAAAAAGTATGAAAAAGATAAACGCCAGACCTCCCAGGATTCCGATTTCGCTCGTCATTAAGAGGTATAAATTATGAATCGGCTCCCACTGCCAGCTCTGATCCATGCCGAAACGCTGGTACCAGTTATTCGAAACCGAGTAGATCACTTGATTGCCGATGCCGACGCCTAAAGGATGCTGGCTCACCAAACCCATTCCCATCCGGTTATAAGCGAGGCGATACGTAACCGAAGGTTCCTGCGTTGAAACCTGAACCCGCGGGAAAACCGCCCAGCCGAAAACCGCGAGCAAGAGATAATTAACGACGAGCAGAATAACCAGGAGCCGCACCGAGGCTTGCCGCCGGAGCGTCGTCGCCGAAGAAGGAGGCAGGGCGGTATTATCTTGAAACCAAAAACGGGAAATCCGGCGATTGGTTTTCGGAAGCGCCGCCTCGACTACCCTTTCCTCTTTGTAAAATCCGTAGATGATAAAAGGCAACGTCCCTAAAAAACCAATCAGCCAGGCGGCCCGAGAAAAAGTAAGCGTGAGTCCCATCGCGACTACAAAAATTCCCAAAGAGACTAAAATTCTCCGGAAAAAATACACGTCCCTCGTCTTCATCGTATGGAGATAAAAATGAAACAGGCTTAAGAGACCAAGGAGAAGAAACGCGGCCAAGATATTCGGGTGCGGAAAAGTGCCGTAGGCGCGAATGAGTTTCGCTCCGCCGATTTCAATCTTGCTCGTGCCGATTTCCAAGGGACCAAGTAATGACTCGCCCAACCAGCGAAGCCCTAGGTCGCTCTGAGTCCGAAACTGCAGAAAAGCGACGAGCGACTGGAGCACGGCCAAAATCGCCAAGACCGCGAGTAGTCGCTCGAAATTTTTAGGACTCCGAACGATCGAAAAAACCGCGGCCGCGAAAAGCACGCCGAAGAAGAGACGAACGAATACGTACACCGCCAAGGACAAGGTCGTCGAAAAGAATATCGAAAGTAAGGCGGCAACGAGAAATAGTCCTAGGAGAAAAAACTCGGGCTCGGAAAAACGTCTCCACGAGAACTCCCGCCCTCGCTCGAAGACGAAAAAAAGAATTAAGAAAAATAGAGCGATGTCGGTCAGGTACAAAAAAACGCTCTGATAGTCGTTGCCCGGAACGAACTGACCTAAAAACTTACGCGTGCCGAAGGGCAAAAGAATAATCAGAAACCAAAACCAGAAACTACTTCTAAAAACCGTGAGAATGTTTTTAAACATAGCTGTTCTATAAAAATTGCGCGAGAAGCACCGAGAGAAAAACAACTACGAAAAACGCGGCCGTGATTGAAGCACCCCTCGCTTTTCGAGCCTTCAACCACAAGCATACAACAAAAATTCCCTCGAGAGAAAGGAAGACGCCACCGGCAATGGAGATTAGCGCCAAAAAACTGTGAAGTCCGGAAAAATAGAGCGCGAGCGGGCTTCCGACAACCACGAATATCCGAGCCAAGCGACCCCACCCGAGATCCTGAAATAGAGTCCGCTCGATATCAAACCCGATCATTAGATAAGAACTCCAGATTGAAATTAAACCCAAAAAGCCGACCGCGTATAAGACGCCGCCCGAGATTCCGCTCGTGACGAGTCCCGTGACCGCGTCTTCAGACACTGACGGAGAAAGAAGCAACACGCCCACGATAAACAAGACGTAGACCGCGGCCGGAACCATTGTCCCGTACATAATCGCCGAACGCACCTTGCCTAATTTCGCGGACGCGGGACTTTCCCGGAAATAATTGACCACCGAAGGAATGGCGGTGCGGCCGCTCAACGAAAAAAGGATAGGCGCGAAGGGCAAGAAGAAAAACTTCCAGTCAGGAATGAACCAGTGAAGAGTGGGAGCGTGCCCGCCGAAAATCCCCAGTCCGAAAATAAAAAGAATAATCGTGATGATCCCGCCGGTCACGGCAAACTCAAGCCGGGCCAGATCGCGGACGTTCATAAATATCGGCAGAGAACTGATTAGCCAAAAAAGCATCACCTTTTCGACCTCGTATCCTGGACCAAAAAGCAAATTGCTGAAACTGAGTGAGAGGATGAGATAAATCGTCATCACTAAAATCATCTGGACTATCGTCATCAAAATCCCCAACCAAAAAGCCCACGACCCGTAATACATCCGGGCGTAACCCACAAAACGATGCTCGCCGGGAGTACGGAGGACGACCTCAGCGTACATCAGATGAATCCCAATCGTGACTAAGGTCCCAAGGGCCAAATAAAAAAGACCGACTCCCAGTCCCACTTTTTGAAAAACGAAAGGCAGAGAGAAGATGCCGGCGCCGATAATCGTACCAGCCAAGAGGCCGGCCGGAAGTAGTCGGTTTTTATAGAACTCGGTAAAATTCGCCATCTAAGCTTCCACCAGAAATACCTCGTCGCCTTCACGCACTCGTTTGCCGATTTTCACTCCGACCTCTTTGCCTTTCACGGCGCGTTGAATCGGTTTATGATCATACTCCATTGACCGCACCTTTGCTTTAAAATCAGTCGTGGCGCCCCGAAACTGAACCGTCGTCCCGACCGTACATACTTTTTTGAACTTTACGATCGCGACGCCGATGCCACCGTAGTAATGAGTGACGAGACCGATTGGTTTTGAAACGGCTTTTTTAGAAGCAGGCATATGAATTCGAAAATGACTCGACCTTTGGGTCAGTTCTTAAGGTTGTTGGCCTTTTCTTTCGCGACGAAAGCCGCGACTTTCTCCACCAACTCTTTCGGATCTTTTGAGAAAACAATCTTGCCCGGTCCGCGATGAGATTTCTGGACGATTTCTTCAATCCGATCGGCCATCCCGCCCGTGCCGAGTAGAATACCAATCACTTTCTTATCCTCGAAGGCCACGGTGAATTCGTTTAGAGTTCCGATCCGGCCGCACATAATGATCACCGCGTCCGCCGAACGGGTAAGAAGAAGATTGCGTCCCGAATATTCAAAACCGGTGTAGACGACGACGTCGTGATAATCGAGTGGCAGATGATAGGTTTTAAGATGAGCCGTTTCCGAAGCCGCCGGAGAAAAACCGATCACGAGCCCGCCTTCTTCTTTGGCGCCTTTGGCTGACCAGTAGGGAATTCCGGTCGTGGCGCCAGTCACGAGCACCATTCCCTGACGGGCGATTTCTCGTCCCACCTCCTCGGCCTTCTCGTGGGCGTCCGCGGCGCAGAGACCAGTTTCAGCGGCGCCCGAAACCGCGATCACGCAGTGCAAGCAATACGCCCGGCTCAATTTATTAACAACGGATTTTTCTTTTTTCGGCATCTTTATTTTTACTATTTGATTTTTAATCTTTACTCTTTCTTTATAATACCACTTCCTCGCCTTGCCCGGGAATACGGGCGTCAATCGCCAGATCGTCAACCATGATTCGGGCCAGTGTCCGACTCGCCGTCTCTTCTCCCTGGACCACGAACATTTTCCGGAGATTCATCCGCATCGGCATCGCCCACTCGATTAACTGCCGCTGGTCGGCGTGCGCCGAATACCCGCCCACCGCCTTCAACCGACATCGCACCGGCACCGTCTCGCCGAAAATCCTCACTTCTTTCGCGCCGTCCAAAAGCTCACGACCAAGCGAACCAACTGATTGATAGCCAACGATTAACAAAGTGCTGTGCGGATCCGACAGATAGCGCCGTTCGTGATGGAGAATCCGGCCGCCGTGCGACATTCCCGATCCGGCGATGATAACCTTAGGGGGCGGGACGTCGTTAATCTTTTTTGACTCGTCGGTCGTGATGGTTTTAATGAGGCCGGGAAAATTAAAAAGTTCGTTGGCCGAACGGATGCCGAGCTGACTCTCGCGGCTGAAGTACCGCTCGTACCTCCGGTAGATGTCGGTCAGTTTAATCGCAAGCGGACTGTCCAGATACATCGGAATTTTGGGAATCCGGCCGTGCTCGGTTAAGTCGTTGATCTCGTAGAGCAACTCCTGCGTCCGCTCCATCGCGAAGGCCGGAATCATCAGCGTCCCCTTGCTGATAACCGTGTCCTCGATCAAGTCCTCCAGAATTTCTTTCCGCTCCGGCAAATCTTCATGAAAACGGTCGCCGTAGGTTGATTCAATCAGACAATAGTCGGCGTGATCCAAAAATTCCTTGTTGCCGATGATCGGCGCCGGCGTGTTGCCAAGGTCACCCGAAAAAACCACCCGCTTCCCCTCCGCCTCGATCACGATAAAGCTCGAACCTAAAATGTGGCCAGCGTTGTAGAAGGAAACAACGAAAGGACCGACCACGACCGGTTCGTGGTACTCGACTCCTTTCCAATGTTCCATTAAGCGCTTCACGTCTTCGGGATTGAAAAGCAGCGGTTTTTTGAATCGCTCGGCCGCTTCGGCCAAAATATGATCGGCGTCCAAAAGCAAAAGTTCGGCCGCGTCGCGCGTGGGACTCGTCGAATAAACCGTGCCCTGAAAACCGTCTTTGATTAATTTTGGCAGCTTACCCGTGTGGTCAATATGCGCGTGCGTCACGAAAATCGCGGTAATGTCTTTCGGTTTGTATGGAAACGGCTCCCAATTATGCTTTTCGCAAAAACTTCCGCCCTGATGCAAACCGCAATCAATTAAAATCTTTACGCCGTTCGACTCCAGAAGATAATTCGAGCCGGTCACCATTTTTACCCCACCGTGGAATGTTAATTTCATATTTTCCCATTATACCTTATTTCGATTTCCTTTCGGAGGGTGTAAGCGTTACCGTGACTCGTCAGACCTTGATACGACTGGAGGCTCGCGAAGGAAGAATTGCTACTGATTTTCTTCATCATTCTCCGTCTCGTCGCCCTTCGTAACACTCGATGGTCAGAAAAATGCACCCACCCCAGGAAATCAACTCCGGAGGCGAGCGTTTTCAGGAATACTTTTTCGGGGTGGAGCGTCAGGCGAAGCTTCTTGGTTAAGAAGGTTTGAATCTTTGGCAATAATTCTTCAAGCCACTCTTTATTCTCTGAAAGGAAAACAAAATTGAAAACGATTAAGGGCTTTGTGCGTGCCCTTACCTAAGCGACAAGAAAAAGAATCGGCGATAAACGTCCGGTCAAAGAAAGGATAGAGAATTCGGTAAAGAGCGTGATGTAATAATCGGTCGCGGACAGAAGCTTTGTGGATATTTCTGGGCTTCGGGTCGGAGATATTAAAAGCTTGATAGCCACCATGGCGGTATTCTCTCTTCAAAAGTTCCTCGTGAAGCTGTAAGATATTATCCATAAGCACGAGCGAGAATTCCTGGACGTCTCTCTTCATCCGCTTGCCCGGCAAGAACTCTTTCCAGGCTTCGAGCAAATTTTCGACTGAAGTAATATCTATAAAATTTTTATCTAATTGAATTTTCATATGGATCAACCCTCTAAGCCCCCCCCCCAGGCAAAATCTAACAATCTTGCAGCACCTCATTAATAGCTACAAAACGTGGCATGAGTATTTACCGCATCTTCCCAAAACCGCGCGCTACACATTAGGCGAAAAAATTGATACCTGTTTTATAGAAACGCTGGAATCGCTCTTTTTTGCCCAATACGCGAAAAAAGAACAACGACTACCGACTCTTCAGAGAGCAAACGTAAAATTTGATACGCTGAAATTCTTCCTTCAACTCTTATGGGAGACAAAAGGCATTGAAGCAAAACAATATGTCCGCCTTTCCGAAATGTTAGGCGAGGTTGGAAAAATGTTGGGCGGCTGGTTACGCCGCGTGGAATCCGAAACTGCGCGCGACTATATAAATCGCGCGCAATCTGAACCTAACACTAAAAAGTAGTTGCGAAGACGAAGGAAGCGATAGTTCCGGTTGAAGTTGTCGTCGAGGTAGTTCCAGTTCAACTGCCACCTGCCGTCGTTCCAGATGAGGTAAGCGACGTGGCGGTTACCGTTCTCGTCGAGAAAATGTACATCGTGCCGCCTGAATCACCACCCTTCGAATACTCTCGGAGTTGAATCTGATTCGGCATCTTAAATGCCGTAACACGACGTACCAAGTAGTTTATAGTGTTTGAAAATAGTAATACGACACTTGCAATAAGTTTCTCAGAAAATCCTTAGTCTCACCCATTGCAACTCCGCGCATAAATATTTTAGAATTCGGCCACGCAAAGCCTTAGTTAAAAAATATCTCGAACCAAAACCGGGCGTTGTCCACCTACTATCCATCTTTAGTATACAAAAAGTAAGCCGCCCGCAAAAGCCGAAGCCTTTGCGGGCGGGAAAAACCAAGAGTCCAAGAACCCAAGTGTCCTTTTTGTCCAAGGACACGAGAGTTCGAAAGACCGAACTACTTGCGAAGACGAAGGAAGCGATAGTCCCGGTCGAAGCTGCCGCCGAGGAAGTACCAGTCCAACCGCCACCTGCCGCCGCGCCAGACGAGGTAAGCGACGAGGCGGCCACCGACCTCGCCGAGAAACTCGGTATCCGGGAGGATGAGAGCATACTTTCTCACCTCCTCCAGAAGTTCGTTGGCTCGAGCGAGAATCTCCTCCCCGTCATGCTGACTCCACTCGCCGCAGCCGGAGAAGTTCTTCTCGTCCCTTGCTCGTCGGAGCATCTCGTCGCCAGAGATCCATTGCTCTCCGTCCTTATGGAACGGCACAGCCTCAAGTCGAGCGATATCGATCCGCTCCGTGCGCTTCCCACCTTCACGAGTGACCCTCCAGCGCCATTCCAGCGGACGCTTATCCTTGAAGGGGTAGAGGAGCTCGGGACCGACCGGACATTTCGGATCGGTCACACGGCACAAGAGAGTGCGTCGCTCCTGATACTCGTCCGGCGTAAGTCGTCGGAGCCAATCCGTCATCTCTGCTACCTGACCTGAAGTCACCTGTACTCGCTTCATGACAAATCCTCCTTTGGATTTATCGGGCACCCTACTAATCCTCACCAACAAGGCAAAGACGTTCGTAGGCCCACATAGTAGTTGATTTGGAAAAGAACTGCATCCCCACACTGATTGAGAAGCACAAACAGGACTAAACGTTCTGGGTTATCTCGCTGAAACAGCAAAAGAATCTACTTCTCAATCAGTGTGGGGATAGGCTATACTATAGCACGCTTTATGCTATTCTGTCAATACCTCTGAATTCAGCTCACTATGACTCCTAAAACCTAGGTTTTATAAGGTTTTTAGCTAATGAAAATTCTACAATAGATTTCTTAGTTCAGAAACGCTTAGTTCTGCATCGCGCAAAATACTTTTCAATACTTTCGGATGCAAAATTTTCCTAGAGTGGAACGGCACGGTTACCCGCTTACCGGAAGTATTTTTGAAAATACGATGACTACCGCTTGACCGCGAGAACGAAAAACCGCGAGTTTCTAAAACCGCGATAATTTCTTTCGCCGTCACGCGAGGCAATTTTTCCGGCATACAGTATTAAACCGTCACCTCGACTGTCGAAAGGCTGATTGATTTTGCTTCGGCAATTTCTTCCTTATCCAAAATCCTGTCTTCAAGATGCAATCTAATCGTGTCTTTGATATTCAAAAAGGCTTCCTCGTACGTTGCGCCTTGCGTATAGCAGCCTTGTAATTCGGGACAGGTCACAAAAAACCCGTCTTTATCTTGTTCAATGACGATAGAAAAATGGTACCGCTTCATATACTTACAGTATAACGAATAACCGGCAAAAATCAAACCTTTTTAAAATTCTCTAGGACTCCTCTTACTATCTCCCCCTCACTCCAAGGAATTTTCTTGCCGTTGTGGAGATGAATTGACTTCTCGCTCCCCTTGCCGGTCACGATAACCGTGTCCCCGCGTTTCGCGAGCCGCACGGCTTTTTCAATCGCCTCGCGGCGGTCCAGAATTTTATAGAATTTTCTTGCCGGAGAAAAACCGAAAGAAATATTTTGTATGATCGCTTCCGGGTTTTCGTCATACGGATCTTCGTTCGTCAAAACGATCTCGCGGCAGTAGGTATCGGCGACTTTGCCCATTGCCGAGCGCTTCCATTTGTCGCGTCCGCCGCCCGCCGAACCAAGCACGCAAATAAGTTTAGAATTCTCCGACGCTTGCGGTCGGAGCGGTCTTTTACTCCCCGTCAAAGCCTTATACACCGCCTCCAACGAATCGGGCGTGTGCGCGTAATCAATCACGACCCGAAAAGGCTTTTCCTGCACGGTCTCGATCCGGCCGGTTAATCCCGGAAAACGATTAAGCGCCGCCCGGACGGTCTGGGCATTAATCCCTTCCGACTTCGCGACGGCTAAAACCGCGGCCGCGTTTACCCGATTAAACTCATACGAAAGCCAGCCCTTAATATCGGATGCGTCCCGCGAATGAAACAAGACGACTTCGCCGCGGCCCTCGCCCGCGCGGACAAAAAAATTCTTGGCGTCGTCCGCGACGTTCACGAAAAACTTTTTCTCGGGCTTCCGCGAACGCGTGGCGACATCCTCGAAAAACCTGACTTTGGCCGCGCGGTAGTTTTCAAACGAGCCATGCCGCTCCAGATGTTCCGGCTGGAGATTCAAAAACACGGCCGCGTTCCAGTCGATGAACCGATGCCGATACTGAGTCACGCCTTCGGAGGTAACTTCCAAAAATGCGTACTCGGAGCCGGCCTTCACGGCCTTTCTCAAGAACCGCTGGATATACAAGCGGCCGGGCATCGTGTTCTCGGTTTTGTTCAGTGCTTCCTTGCCGTTGATTTTCTCCCGAACCGAAGAAAGCAACGCGGTTTTCTTGCCGGCCGCCTCAAAGACGTAATTCAAGACTTCGAGCGTTGTTGATTTGCCCTTAGTGCCGGTCACCCCGACCACGAAAATTTTCCGGGAAGGAAAACCGTAGACAATGTTTCCCAAAAAGGCCATGAGGAAATGGTAGATATTTTTAAGACGCAAAATCATCGTACTCAAATTTTACAAGACCAGCGCCGAAAACAAAAGTTAAGGCTAATTTTTCTTCAAGGCTTCTTTCAGGCGGTCTTTAAAATTCGTAATCTTGGAATCAATTTTTGAAATTGCCGCCTTGGCCTGGGCCTTGGAATAGCCAAGCGAGACGAGCGTTTCCTCGAGGTCAAGGTCAGACTCCATCAGGCTTAAGGTCTGCGGCGCGGAGAGTAGCGTCAATTTACCTTTGAGTTCGAGAATAACTCGTTCGGCGGTTTTTTTGCCGACACCGGAGGCGCGGGTCAGGAGTTCGGTCCGGCCCTCGTTAATCGCGGCAACTAACTGGTCGATTTTGGCGACGCCTAAAATTCCTAAGGCCGACTTTGGGCCAATGCCATTAATATTGTTTAATCGCTCGAATAAATCGAGAGCCTTCAGGTCTTCAAAACCATACAGTTCCAAAAGGTTCTCGCGAACGTGCAGATAGGTAAAAAGCTTGACCTCGCGTCCGATCTCGGGAAGAGCGGCCAGGACGCCCGCGGAAGTGAAAACTTTAAACGAAACACCACCGGTTTCCAAAACCGCGAAGCTCTCGCGCTTCAGCAGTAATTTCCCGGAGATAGAGTAGATCATATTCTTATTATAACGCACTCCTTGCAAAAAAAACCTATATCAATTACTATTTGTATATTATTTGTATCATTAGTATGCATTCGTAGATTAGTATCGCATTTATGCCAATCACCACTTCAGCCAAAAAAGCCTTGCGCCAGAACAAACGCCGCCACGCGCGGAATTTAAGCGTCAAGAAAAGCCTCAAAGAAACGATTAAAAAGTATCGGAAATTCGTAAGTACGAACAAAGACGAGGCTCAAAAGTTCCTCGGGAACGTCTACGCCCAGCTCGACAAAGCGGCCAAGAATGAAGTAATCAAAAAAAATACCGCTTCCCGGCTCAAATCTCGCCTCTCGCACTTACTCGTCAAGAAATAATCTTGACCAACAGAGCCAAAGGAGTTATAGTTCTACTTCGCTTCGTTGGTGTTTCTTGGATTCTTCGGTAGGACTGGTACAAGGGAGGGATTCCAGTGGACGAGTTGATTAGGCGAGTCACGGCAGTTCTGCTTCTTTTGACCATCGTCGCCTTCGCGACGATCTATCTCGCCTTACGGAAGCACAAGCAGAAAACGAAACGGTTGGAAGCTCACATCGAACGACGACGAAGCAGTAGTAGTCTCATCGCCGACTGACGCAGTCGGTTGAGAAAAAGCCGATCCCGCGGGGACACGGCTTCTTTTTTTATTCCGTAAGCGCCAAGTCTAACAAAGCCTCTGGATAATCCAGCTTTCCCGACTTAATGGCCACGTCGTAGTCGGCCATTTTTATTTTCAAATCCGGGCCGGCGAGGGAGGCGATAACATTAAAGACGGCGGCCGGTTCTTCATACTCAAGCGCGTAGGCTAGGGCTGACAGTCGCCGCGGCAAAAGACCGCCTTTAATCGTCTGGACCATCGGGAAAAAGGCCGGTCGGTCGATCACCTTTCCCGTCTCACCACCCAAAGAAATCTTCTCGAGCTCGGTTACGAGCCCCCAGGTATCGCCCGGGTAGAGATTAATTAAAATCTGCGCCGTCTCGCCGGAGATTTTCACTCCCCGCTCCTCGGCCTCTTTTTTAAGAAAAGCCAAAAGCTTTGGCGCCGGAAGCGCCGCGAACTCGTGGACGGCGAAGGCTTTCTTTTCCAAAAAGTTGAATTCTTTGGGCAGTTTTTCATCGACGTTTACGGCAATCGTCGTCGTCGTATCCTCGAGCGCGGACTTCAAAAACTCGGCCGCGGCTTTTCCGGCCTCGCTTACTTCTTCCACGATCGCGAACTTCGCCCCGCCAAAAAGCGACTGGGCCGCAACAAAGTCTTTTAGCCGTTCGAATTCGCCGTCTACACTTAACCGGAAATGATCAACTGTGAGCGCCGAGTTTTTAGCCTTGTATTTTTCAACAAGCTCATTTAGTTTTCCTTGTCGTTGGTAAGAGTCAGGCCCGAAAAGATAGAGGATCATATTCCTTATCCTAAACCTTATATTTTAAATGTAAAATCTAATGGACGGGAGAGACGGTGATATAACCACTCACGGTTCCGATAACAATATCACCTACAGTTATTTGACCATTAGAATCAACATCCACTCCGCTTGTTGGATTTTGGAGATCATTGGTTTGGGATCTATTTGGGTCTCTAATTTCGAGATGTGTGGTTCCATTTCTACAAAATATTTTGACTATTTCAACCATATGAGCACTACGCCCGCCGGGTAGTCTATAGGTAAGAGTTGCTCCACCACCACCCCCAAGAACTGAATTAATTTTTCTACAAGCATACCTTGGCCAGCCACTATAAGCAGTAGTGATATCTACCGTAATAGGAGAACCAACGGCGGCAGCCATCGCCTTCTTACATTGAACAGTGACTGCTAAATCATTGTCGTCCATTCCATCACGAGGAGTCCCTCCCGCCCTAGAAACACAATCGAGAACATTTTTATACCCACCGGGATTTAAATGCTCCCTCATATCAATATCCGTATTCCAAAGCGAGATAAAACCACATTGTCCTGTCCCCCCTCCGTCGTTGACAAATGGGGTTTGCCAGACAAGCCCAGTACGTTGGTTATAGTATACCCCGGGCTCACCAGTCCCTCTGCCCCCAATCCTTGAAGCGGTGGATGTTAAACAGGAAATATTCGTAGGAGGATCTGTCAAGGTTGTTGTGGTGGTCACGACACTAGTTTCGGGATCAAACGCTCTTCCGGTTGGGGAAGAAACTTCGATTGTTACTTTTGGAATTATTGGAATTAACTGAAACACTCCCCAGTTTAAGAGCGCGAGATTAAAAAAGAAAACCAGACCAAGTACCGTCAAGAAAGCTTTGGATCCAAAATTGTATTTCATATACCTTGATGTTACCCCCCCCCCGACCTTACATTGCAAATAGAGTTATTAACACCTCTGGCATCTCGGGCAAAAATGCGCCGAGCGGGCGCCACGTTCCTTAAATCTAAAAAAAGTGGTAAAATTGCCCTATATGCACAACTGGGATTATCCAAAAACTTCACCACCCGCTGACGAGACCTGGCGCCTCGAACGTTTGCTGACGTATGGCTTAAACGGCGAAAAAATAAAACAAGAAACGCTTGAGAAATATTTCGACCAACTCAAGATTCCTGAAGATACCAGAGCGTTTCTTGAATTGCTTGTATGGCAGAAGCCATTTTAACTCCAGAACAAAAGCGCGCGTTGGAAATAGTAAGCGGCGACGCGCTCGTCGGGAAACTGTTTTACTTGACCGGCGGCACGGCGCTCGCCGCGTATTATCTCGGTCACCGTTATTCTGATGACCTCGACTTTTTTACCAACGAATCGGATTTCCCGCAATTGGCCATAGAGGCAGTCGTGACTAAAATTAAAACCGCTATCGGCGCGCACGAAACAGAGTACCGCCGCCTCCACGATCGGCGTATTTTCTTTTTCAAAAAGAGCGGGGAAGAATTAAAGGTAGAATTTACCTACTATCCTTTCCCGCAGCTCAATCCGCCGCAGCGCAAGGAAGGTGTTCTGATTGATTCACTGGAGGACATCGCCGCGAATAAACTGATGGCGCTGATTGACCGGATCGAAGCCAAAGATTTTGTAGATCTTTATTTCCTTATCACTAAGGGAGGTTTCACGCTGAAGCGCATCGCGGAATTCGTGAAGCAAAAATTTGATTTCACGCTTGATCCAATCACGCTCGGGAGCGAACTCGCGAAAGTTCGGACGCTGACCCAGCTTCCTAAAGTGATCGCGCCACTTACTCTTGAAGCACTGAAAATGTTTTTTACTGAAGAAGCGAAAAAGTTAAGGCCAGAGGTGATTGAGGGTTAAAACTTGCTTTTTCCTGCCGCCGATATGAGTCGGGGCCGTAGAGGTAGAGAACCATAGAGTCACCTGTCAATAGTACTAAGAGGATGACAAAATAAAAATATGGAGCAGAAAACGAAGAATTTAGTGGTCATAGCGACTGCCGTCGTATTCATAATAAGTCTCGGTGTGGGAATCTTTTACAAAGAAAACTTTCAAACCTATTCAAAAAATCAAATCGACCCGACTGTAAATCTTTCTCACGAAGAGACGAGGTGCGCTGAACTCGGAACGGAACGAGTAAAGTCTGAACGAGTGTTAAATTATTCCACTCACTTTAATGCGCGCCTGCGGACTTGCCTTTATTACACCACTGTAGCTAATGATCCCCTTGAGTTCTATGGCTATGTTTTTGACTTCGATCATACTCAAATCATCCTCTCGTACTTTAATGGGGAGAATGATATCAGAGCGACGCCTAAAGGAATTTCATTTTCTGAATATAGAAAACGAGCGGATGTTTTGATGAGAGAGTAAATAATGAGGTACGGCAACTCGGCTTACTGACGATCGTCACTAAGCCGAGTTTTATTTGTGCTGAAAGCCATTACTTTTGACACTTCGGGCAGAAATGAGCCGATCCCATTCAACTTCATATTCAATCTCCTATTTAGCATTTACCAGCGATCGCAAATAAATGCTAACGAAGTCGAAAAATGGATTTAAGATGTAATTCATTATCAAGGGTATTGACGACCAGATAGCGTACATGCGGACGCAGATTGTAAAATTCAATAATGAAATCGAGTGCGTCTTTGCACTCGAACGGCACCACAAACGCGCTTTTCTGAAACTGGTGCAAACCCAAACGCTTCAAATGAAAACGCAGCGCCTCTCGTTCCTTCTTAAATCGCTCCGGAATATCAAAGAGTACGAGGCGCCACTTGCGGTCCCACTGGGCTGGACGAGGAATATTGATCTCATTAAGGTCGTACGTTAAAGCCTTCTTCTTTCCCTGATCGCTTAATATCATCGTAATTGAGCCATCGGGATTATCTTTGCTTTCGATTAACTTAGATTCGTATAGGCTTCGTATCGCCCGCTGTAATGTCTGATGATTTACTTTTTTCCACTCGCGTTGCATCGCTGAGAGAACTTTAAATTGCTTTTTCGGGGTGCGAGATAAAAGGAGAGATGCGCCGCCCGCCAATAAGATCAAAAGTTTCTTTTGTACCGCGCCTACTCTATACGTCATGATTATTGTTTAACTATAGCATTTACCAGCGATCGCTATCAAATGCTTAAAAAATTAGAGGTGCTGGCATCTCGGGCAGAAGTGAGCGGAGCGGGCAGCGATGACAATTCTTTTGATGGGAGTTTTGCAGCGCGCGCAGGGCTCGCCGGTGCGCTGGTAGACTTTGCGGTAGTCGGTGTAATTCCCTTCCTTGCCGGCGGTATCGCGGAAATCACTTGTTGATGTCCCGCGAAGCTTCACGGCTTTCTGTAAAACGATTTTTATCGCGTGAAACAAGGCGGATGTTTCACGTTTATTTAAACCGTTGGCCGGGCGCGCTGGATGAATCTTAGCGGTCCATAAAATATCGTCAGAGTAGATATTACCAATGCCGGCGATTACGAACGGGTCCATTAGAACTTGCTTGATTTTACGGCGTTCTTTCTTCAGCAATCCTTTCAAAGTGTTGGCCGTGAAACTTTTCTCGAGCGGTTCCGGGCCAAGTTTCGTGAGCTCCGGCAAGTTCTCAATTGTTTCACGCTTACCAACCACCGCCTTAGCGAATTTTCGGAGGTCAGACAAGGCAAGCATTTTTCCGTTATCAAGATAAAAAATCAGGTGGATATAAGCGTTGTAGGGATCCTCGACAACCGCTTTTGGCTCAATCGGCAAAGCTTTACCACTTTTGACGTTCCACTTGCCAATCAATAAGTGGCCAGTCATTTTTTGGTGGACGAGAATCATCTTGTCGTGAGTAAGATAGATTAAAATATTCTTAGCTCTCCGGCGGACGTAGAGCACCCGCTCATTTTTCAAGAAACGCTCCGCTGAAACGACGTGATCGTGAGCTAATTTTTCTTTCCGCTGATCCAAGGGGTCCTTAATCACTTTTGGCCAGTCGGACCAAAGGCCGACAATTCGCCGGCCTTTTATTTTACGTTTTAAGTCAGAAACAACGGTTTGGACCTCGGGAAGTTCGGGCATACCATGAGCAAATCCTAATTTCTAAATCCTAAACAATGTTCAAAATACAAATACCAAATACTTAAACGAGTTTTGGTCATTTGAATTTTAGTCATTAGGATTTGTTTAGAATTTAGAGTTTCGGATTTAGAATTTTTCAGATTTATTCTTCATACACCAATTCTTTCGCGGGAATCAAGGAAAAATCGAGCGGCAAAGTGAAAAAGAACGTGCTGCCGCGGTCCAAGACCGACTCAGCCCAGATTTCGCCGCCGTGGCGGTTAATAATATTCTTCGTGATATACAGTCCCAAACCGGTGCCTTCAGTCGCGGTCTTCATGGCGTTTTCGGAACGGAAAAACTTAGTGAAAAGCCGATCAATGACTTCCGGCGGAATACCAATGCCAGTATCATGAACGCTGATTTTGAGATACGGCTTGTTCGGCATCCGTTCGACTTTTAGAATTAATTCTCCGTTACGGGTATTATATTTGATCGCGTTATCAATCAAATTGGAAAGCGCGGCGCCGAGTTTTTGCGGGTCGATCATCACCTGAATAGCATCCTCCTTCGGCCGGTCAAAATAAACACGAATATTATACTGACGGGCAACTAAAGTAGCTTGGGCCAAGGCGCCTTCCAAAAATGAAACGATGTTTACCTCTTGGAATTGATAGCCAAAACGACCCTCCTCAATCCGAGCCACGTCCAGAAGGTCGTCAACGATTTTTAAAAGATGTTTTGTAGCCTGAGTAGCCGCTACAATCAACTCATTCCGGGCGACCTCGTCGCTTTCCTTACTCAGCTCCTCAAACGCCCAACTCAAAGCGGTTAAAGGCGCGCGGAGCTGATGAGAGGCAACGGCGATGAACTCGCTTTTGGAACGGAGCATCTCAAGCTCTCGGGTCCGATCGTGCACGACCTTCACCGAACCTAGAGTCTGACCATCGGCGTCAATAATGCGACTGGTCGTAATCCTGAGTTCAACGGGGGGGTCGCTCAAAGAAATATCCAGAACCTGCAAGGATTCGCTTGGATCAGAACGCCGGACGATAATCGGGGCGAGCGCCGGAAAAAGCACCATCAGTAATACTCGGAACTTCCTGGCCTTGGGGTCATCCTTAAGTTCCAGAGTAAACGACTTTCCCAAAACCTCGTCGGCCTTCACGTTAAAGACCCGCTCGGCGGCGGCGTTGAAAACTAAAATTTTGAAATCTTGATCGTAGGCGATTACGGCGTCGCTTAAATTAGAAACTATGCCTTGCAGTTCTTCGTGCTCAAGTCGCATAGCTAAATTCGCGGCGGCCGTTCGGAGGCTACTCAAAAAAACCGCGGCGCCGACGCCGGTTAGGATAACGGCGTTAAAAACCGCCCAAAAAATATGCAGTGAAAAAAAATTGACGATCGCGACGACGAAAACCAACGTCAAAAAAACCCAAAAAACCCGCATTTCCGGCATGGCCAGATAGAGTGTCAATTTTTCCTTATAGCGTCGCCACATACGATTCTTTTACAAGCATATCACACCGACAATCGCTTCACTAAACTGGAAAAACCTAAGCGCTCAAAAAAACTTCTCATTTTTTCCAAATCAACCGCTGGCCTTGCTAATGCCGATAAACTCACCGCTTCAAGCGGCACGTCATTCCGAATCGTCGCTAATTGCCGAGCCAAAAAGGCTTTTTCTTTTTGGGGTACCAGTTTTTCCGCTACCTTCTTAGGAATCAAAGCGATGTTTTCATAAATTCCTTCGAGATTTTTGAATTCCTTGAGAAGTTCGGCTGCCGTCTTGGGACCGATACCGTCGACGCCCGGAATATTATCGGAGACGTCGCCTACTAACCCTTTATAGTCAGGCAACTCCGTGGGTCGAAGGCCATAGCGCAGAACTACCGCCTTTTCATCGTAGAGCATCGTCGTACTTGTGCCGGTTTTAATAATATTGCCAAAGACCTTTTTGTCCCGCACTAGTTGCAGGATATCGAGGTCGCCCGATAAGATAACGGTTTTTAAGTCCGGTTCCCGACTAAATTTTTCGGTGAGAGAACCAATCACGTCATCGGCTTCGAAGCCGGCCAAGGAAAACGTGTTAATGTGAAACATCGCAAAAACTTCCGGCAGTCTCTTGAGTTGCGAGATGAGGGCGTCCGACGCTTTGGGCCGCTGAATCTTATACTGGTGGAAAGCCTCTTTACGAAACGTCGGCTCCGGCCGATCGAGTGCCGCCGCGAGATAATCCGGAGGCGTATCACCGTTCCCGTCCTGTAAAAGTTTTAGAAGCACTCCGGAGAGCCCATAGATAGCGCCGATCGGCTCGCCCTGAGGGGTCGTGAGCGGCGGCAGGGCGTGAAAAAAACGATGAATTAAGGCGTGTGTATCAATCAAGAGCAAGGTTTTCATGTGATGTAGTATACCAAAAAATTCCTACTCTTCTATCGTCACGACTCGTGAGCGCGGTGATTCATGCGCAAAAGAAATCCAGTCGGCTTTCTTAAAAATTTTTTTGGCTTTGTCAGCCCATTCGACTACCATGAGGGCCCGATTGTCTTTTAAAGTTTCTCCGAAATTTAAAACGTGAAGCTCGGATAACTTTTTGAGACGGTAGAGATCAATATGAAAAACAGTACGATAAAAAAGATTCTTAAGAGGATAACGCCGGATGATTAAAAAGGTCGGGCTGGTAATTGGAGCTTTCACGCCCAACCCTTTCATAAAACCTTGGACAAACGTCGTTTTGCCCGATCCCAAATCACCGACCAAGGCCAGAACCCGAGCGCCGACTTTAGACGGTGATTTCTTTAAAACTTTTTTAGCCAGTCTAAAACCGAACTGGCTCATCGCCTTCGGACTCGTGAGACGCAATTTCTTCATGGGCAATGTTTTTTAGAATCCAGATCGACAAAACCGCTAGTATAAACGCAAGACCAACCGCGACTATAAAAAACCGGCTAGAAAGATATAAGACATCGAACATATATTATAAGAATTTGGATTCGGGCGGCTTTATGCCGAGATGATGATAGGTTAATTCGGTTGCCATCCGACCAAGCGGCGTGCGATTCAAAAGTCCTATCTTCATTAGGTACGGCTCGTACACGTCTTCGATCACCCCTTTATCATCGCTTAAGGCGGCGGCCAGCGAAGTAATACCAACCGGACCACCTTTGAATTTCTCGATGATAACTTGAAGTAATCGTCGATCGTGGGGTTCTAAGCCTAAAGTATCTATTTCCAGCAGTTCAAGCGTCTTCTGGGCGACATCGGCGGTCACCGTCGAAAAATTATAGACCTGGGCGTAATCGCGGGCTCGCTTTAAAAGACGATTAGCGACGCGAGGGGTAAAGCGGGCGGCTCTCGCAAGTATCGTAATTCCCTCGGGATCAATTGGAACCGAAATCAGCTCGGCCGAGCGCCGGATAATCTCCTCGATATCGCTTAAGTCATAATAATCAAGGCGGAAAGAAGCCCCGAAACGAGAACGGAGCGGCCCAGAGAGCAGGTTCGCCCGAGTCGTCGCGGCAATCAGCGTAAACGGAGGAAGATCCAATGAAAGACTGCGCGCGCCGGGACCTTTGCCGACAATTAAATGAAGTTTTCGCATTTCCATCGCTGGATAAAGGACTTCTTCGATTAAATGGTTCAGACGATGTGCCTCGTCAATAAAAAGTACGTCTCCTTTTTCAAGATTAGTTAAAACCGCCGCCAAATCACCGGCTTTCTCTAAGGCCGGACCGGACGTGACCTTAATCGCGGCTCCGAGCTCACGGGCAACCAAATAAGCCAAAGTCGTCTTGCCTAAACCAGCCTGACCATAGAAAAGTAAGTGGTCACATGAATCACCGCGTTTTTTCGAGGCATCAAGTATGATCCGCAAATGTTTTTTTATCTTGCCCTGACCAATATAATCTTTCCAGGTTGTCGGCCGGAGAATAGAATCTATATTTTGATCATCGCTCACTAGATTAGACTCTTTAGATGGTGGCATAATGGTCCCCGAGGGGGGGTATTGACATTCTATTTTCTTTATGCTAGTATAGCTCTGTTCTTAGTTAGAAGGCTTAGAAAGCATTGTTCTGTGGGCTGGAATTATTCTTAGCTTCCCCGGACGGCTTGGCTCAGGCTGGGCCGCTCCTCAGAAGAATTCTAATCTCTTTTAATTTTATTAAAAGAGTCTCTCGGTTTCCTCCTTTTCAGGAAACCCTGCCCACAGGACAATGCTTTTTAAAATTCCAGTTGCCCCGTCGCTTCCTCGACTTCCCGGAAGCTGGTAATTCCTTTCACGACTTTTAAAATACCATCCTGCTGCATCGTGACCATGCCTTGGTCAAGCGCGACTTTCTCAAACTCCGTCACAATCGCTTCTTTCAGAATCAAGGCTTCCAGGTCTTGTCCTACTTGAAGTAACTCATAAATAGCGGTTCGACCTTTGTAGCCAAAGCCAGTACAGGCAGAGCATCCTTTTTCAGAAGGACCATACACTGTAATCTCTTTAAAATTTTCTCTACTGACCCGCGTCGGCAACTTTTCCAAAAACTTTTTCACTCGTCCGCGCATGATCTCGTCAATGCCCTGCGGCACTTTGCATTTTTCACATAAACGACGGACGAGCCGCTGACCAATAATCAGCTTTAGGGCCGGACCAATACTTGAGGCTTTGGCCCCTAAATCCAAAAAACGAGGGATGGCTCCCGCGGCTTCATTGGCGTGGACCGTGGAAAAAACGAGATGGCCAGTCAAAGCGGCCTGTAGGCCGATCTCGGCCGTCTCTTGATCACGGATTTCACCGACGAGGATCACATCCGGGTCTTGACGCATCAGCGATCGGAGGCCGTTCGCGAAGGTATACCCGGCCTCGTTATCAACTTGAGTCTGCTCCAAACCTTGCACGTGATACTCGATCGGATCTTCAATAGTGATAATTTTTATCTCGGGATCTAATTTAGCCCGAAGAAAGGCATAGAGGGTGGTCGTTTTCCCCGAACCGGTCGGACCGGTATTCAAGATCATCCCGTTTGGCCGATCGAGGTTTACTTTAATAATCTCCAGATCGTCTTCGCGCAAGCCCAACTGAGGCAACGTAATATTGATAGCCGCCGGATCCAAAATTCTCATGACGATAATTTCTCCGTACTCTGAGGGCGCGATCGCGACGCGCATTTCGATTTCTTTAGCGGCGAAGCCAATCGTAAAACGTCCGTCCTGAGCCCGATCATTGATGTTTAATTTAAGATTGGAAAGTAATTTAATCCGGGAAACGACGGTTTTGTAAAAATCAGCGGGCATATTGACGGCGACGTCGTGAAGCAGACCGTCAATCCGATAGCGGAGTTTCACGCCAGTTTTTTCCGGCTCAAAGTGAATATCCGAAGTCCGGTTGGCCAAAGCGCCGGAGAGTCCAATTTCCAAAAACTCGGTTACTGACTGAACCTTATCGTCAAAAGCCGTGACTACCCGACTTATGTTTTCCAAACCTTTCAGTTTTTCGACGAGTTCGTTAACCCGTTCATCGGTGATGTTAACCCGGCTCGTGACCGGCGCCGCGGCCTTCGGCACGAACTTGTAAAAACTCAAAAAGTAATGCAATCCACGCACCGAACCGACGAAAACTTTGACTCGGTAATTTTCTTTTTTAAAACCCTCGACAACCTTTTGAACCTCGACGTTAAAAGGATCAACCGCGGCAATCGCGAGCGTTGGTCGCTTAAGCTCAAAAGCCACCACCAGTAACTTTTTAGCTATTTCTTCAGGAATCAAGTTCAGGGCGTCAATTTGCATCGGCGCCGTTGCTAAGTCTAAATAAGGCAACTTGGCCTTTTCCGAAACGCGCTTCGCCTCTCGCTCTTCAGCCTCAGCTCGAAGTCGCTCCAGTTGTTCATCGACATTAGATTTAATGAACATTTTCTTCGATTAATCCTAACGCAGATTTCCGAAAGCGGCAATGGCGGAGTTGACACGCGAACACTTGTATCGGGAAAAGGCATTGCTAGAACCCATCTCAAAAATACCTCTAGCACGCGTTGCGAGAGATTTTCTCGTATTCGCAAGGCGCGACGAGGAAGCGGTAGCCCAAGCTACCGTAACGAAGTCGCGACACTGCAGGACGAGAAAATATCCGCAACCCTTATGGGATATGGCCAATTTTCGCAAGACCAGTGTCAACTCTTCATTGGAGTGCATAAAGCACACTTTCTTCGTCGCTCCTTGGTCTTGCGAAAATTGACTCATATCGCGAGCGGAGGTATTTTTGAGATAGGTTCTATACTAAACGTGTCAAAACTATGTCCGGCCATAGTCACTGGAAACAAATCAAACAACACAAAGGAGCGGCGGATCAGAAAAGAGCCGCGTTATTCTCAAAGCTACTCGCGGCTATTTCCGTCGCGGCACGTTATGACCCTAATCCCCAGTTCAACATCCAACTCAGAGCCGCCGTCGAAAAAGCCAAAGCCAATAGCGTCCCGGCAGAAAACATTGAACGGGCCATTAAGCGATCAAATGAGGAAAAGAATTTTGAGGAAATAATCGTTGAGGCCTACGGACCAGAGGGAGTCGCGCTCGTGATCGAAGGCGTGACCGACAACACGAACCGCGCGATTGCCGAAATCAAAAATATTTTAAACGAACAAAGCGCGAAAATTGCCAACCCCGGAAGCGTCCTTTGGTCGTTTGATGAACCGACGTCGGATAAAAACGAATGGCGACCAAAATTCACGCAATCAATCTCTGAAGAAGCTAAGAAAAAAATCACGGCGCTCGTCGAAGCGCTGAATGACCACTCAGACGTCCAGCGAGTGACGACGAACGCCGAAAATTAACGTATGAAAATCTTAGGCATCGACCCCGGAACAACGCGCGTCGGTTTTGGGTTAATCGAGTACGAACGGAGCCGGGTCCAGTTACTCGAGTACGGCGTGCTCGAAATTACCGGTCAGACTGAAATTGAAAAACTGAGCGAACTCGCGCGATTATTCAAAGCCTTGTTGCAAAAGACGAAACCGGAACTCGCGAGTCTCGAGAAGCTTTTTTTCTCTAAAAACCAAAAGACCGCTCTTTCGGTTTCGCAAGCCCGGGGCGTACTCATCCTACTTCTCTCCGAACAAAAGATTCCAATTGTCGAATACCAGCCGCGCACGGTAAAACAGAGTGTCACGAGCTACGGCTTAGCGGATAAAAAGGCGGTCAGGAAGATGGTGGCGAGAATCTTGAACATCGATACGGTTTTGGGATACGATGACGCGAGTGACGCGCTCGCGATCGCTCTAACCGCCGCCAGAGCCGATTTACTTGTTTAGGATTGACAGCGTTATCGACTAGGCTATAATTGCTCAAATAACGAATTTAACGTAAAGGTCGCCAAAGAATATGAACGTATGTTAGATTTAGAAATAAAAAAAGCATCGTGGCTTGGCGCCTCCGACGAGGAAGAAGACGGAGACAAGGAAGAAAGCGACGATGACGAAGCCAAAGAAGTGGAGGAGGATTCAGAAGAAGACTCCGAAGACGAAAGTTACTAAGACCCCAAAACGCCCCGGCCGGGGCGTTTTGATTTTAGGTGTTTTTTCAAGTACCATAAGAGCTTATGAGAACCCTGGGACGGCCCGCGCGAACATTACTTAAATCCAAAAATCGCTCGAGTCGCCTGAGAAAAACTTTTTTCCGATTCCTGTCTATTTTTTTAATCAGTGCCGTGTTAATAGGTATCGGCGGTTTTTTTTATCTTTGGAATATTATCCGCGGCCTACCAACGCCGGAATTGATTGCCAATCAACGAATTGCTCAATCAACGAAAATATATGACCGGACCGGCGAAATCCTACTCTACGAAATCCATGGGGAAGAAAAACGAACTGTCATCCCCTTCGAAGAAATTCCGGAAGCGGTACGACACGCGACCTTAGCGATCGAAGATATCGATTTTTACAACCACCCGGGCTTCGACTGGAAATCCATCGTTCGAGCTCTCTTGGCCGACATTCGACAAGGTGGGGCCGCGCAGGGTGGTTCGACTATCACTCAACAATTAGCGAAGAATGCTTTTTTGTCTTCGGAAAAAACCGTCACCAGAAAAATAAAAGAATTGTTGCTCGCCGTACTCTTAGAACGACACTATAGCAAGGACCAAATTCTCAACCTCTACTTAAACCAAATCCCTTACGGCGCAAATGCCTATGGCATCGAATCGGCCAGTCAAATCTTTTTTAATAAGTCCGCGAAGAATCTCACACTCGAGGAAGCTGCCCTGCTCGCCAGCCTCCCTAAGGCGCCAAGCTACTATTCGCCATGGGGTACGCACGTCAAGGATCTTTTGGCCCGTAAGAACCTCGTTTTAGAAAAAATGCTCAAAGCCGACTCGATTAACGAACAGGAATTCGCGGCGGCGAAAAAAGTCGAGTTAAAATTCGCCCAGCCGACCACCGGCATACGGGCGCCGCATTTCGTTACCGCCGTCCAAGATTATCTAAACAACCAATACGGCGAGGATTTTGTACGAACGGCTGGACTAAAAGTTATTACGACTCTTGACTGGCCGCTGGAACAGCTTGGCGAAAGTGTTGTCGTCCAGGGAGCCGAACGCAATGAAAAACTCTATAAAGGCACGAATGCCGCGCTTGTGGCTCAAGACCCTAAGACGGGACAGGTTCTCGCCCTAGTCGGATCACGAGATTATTTCGATGACGCTCATGAAGGGAAATTCAACGTGGCCACCCAAGGACTACGCCAGCCGGGCTCGGCCATGAAACCATTCGCCTATGTTACCGCTTTTCAAAAAGGCTATACGCCGGATACGATGACCTTCGACCTCGACACCGAATTTGACGCGACCGGTAATCCTGAGAAAAGTTACCGCCCTCAAAACTTCGATGAAAAATTCCGGGGGCCGATCTCCTTTAAAGAAGCCTTGGCGCAATCCGTGAATGTAGCGTCAGTCAAAGTAATGTATGTAGCCGGTATCAATAACGTCATTACTACCGCAACCAAATTCGGCATCGCCACCCTTAAAGACCGGGGGCGCTATGGCCTTTCACTCGTCTTAGGTGGCGGGGAAGTCAAACTTATTGATTTGGTTGGCGCCTACTCGGTTTTCGCGGAAGACGGCGTGCGTCACAAGCAATCACTGGTACTAAAAATTACTGATGCGAACGGCCAGACATTAGAGGAATACCATGACAAAACAGAGGTGGTGATGGACCCCCAACCGGTGCGACTCATAAACGACATCTTATCCGACGCCTCGCTTAGAACTCCATTATTCGCGAACAGCTTGAATCTGACGGTTTTTGCCGGTCAGCAGGTCGCGCTCAAAACCGGCACCACGAACGACTACCGTGACGCCTGGGCGATGGGATATACCCCGTCATTGGCCGTTGGTGTCTGGGCGGGCAATAACGACAACCAGCCCCTTCAAAAAAACGGCGGTAGCATTCTGGCTGCCGTCCCGATCTGGAATGCCTTTATGACCAAGGCCTTAAGAAACCTTCCCACGCAAGTCTTCAGCCGCCCCGATTCAATCATAGCTCAAAAACCGGCGCTCTCCGGTAACTATGTCGTTAACTACAAATTCGGCAACGAACTTTTCCCCCAGGTCCATGACTTACTCTTCTATGTTGACAAAAATAATCCGCAAGGACCGGAACCTATTAATCCCAACGAAGACGCTCAGTTTAAAAACTGGGAGGAACCGGTGGCTAGTTGGATTAAGACAAACCTACCCAATCCGGAACAATACAACCGGCCGTTTCCGTTGGGCAGTACCGCGATTATTGAAGAACATCACGCAACCACCAGTCTTCCCGCAAATTTAGACATTACCCTCAATCAGCCTCAAAACGGTGCTTTTATAAACCAGCCGTTCATGCTCGATTTTGCGGTTAATTCAGGAGTAGATCTTTCTGGTATCCAAGTCTTCTTGAACGACGTGTTGGTCGTGAATCAGACTACTGGTCTTGGTAAGAATTTCCGTTTCCAATCACCTCTTTCTCCGACAAGGCTGGAACTCCAGAATAGTTTAAAAATTGTTGCTGAGGATACGGACGGAGAACGCCTTGAAAAAAATAGTATCCTCTACAAGAACCCCGGAGGGAACTAAGCGCCCTTGATGGGCATAATGACGTAAAAATAAGAAAGGTCGTCCTGAGATTTAAGGATGGCCGGTTTTTGATCGCCGTTTAATCCAAAAAAGATATTTTCGGAGCTAAGCACTTTCAATCCATCGAGTAAATAACGCCAATTAAAAGAAACTTCGCCGGGCGGAATACCGTCGATTTTCACTGGAATAAGATAGGTGTTTTCGCCGATTTGCTGGTTCAAAGAATATATCTGGAGCGCCTTATTGTTTTCAGCGGCGCGAATTTTAATATCGTTTGATTTCCCCGAGAAGCCGCTGACAAGCTTTACGGCTTTCATAAATTGGTTCCGATTGATACTGATTTCGGAATCGGTTTTTTTAGGGACGATCGCTTCGTAGTCTGGGTAATGACCGTCAATTAGACGGGAGGTTAATTCGAGGCCATCGGTTGTAATAGCGATTTGGCTAGAGCTCATATGTATTTTTATCGTATCCCTGTTTGGAAAAATACGGATTACCTCTTGAGCGCTCTTCAGAGGAATAATAACGCGAAAACCCTTAATGTAGTTTGTCTTAAACAGTGAGGCTTGAAGGGTTTTCTCCGCGAGACGAAAACTGTCGGTTGCGGTTATTTTTATGGCGGTAATTTGAAAATCAAGCAAGACGCCGCTAATCTCCGGTCGTATTTCACTTAATTGAGCGGCGTTAATAACACTTAAAAGACCATTCTTCAGAGCTTCGGCGTTTACCTCTAAAAAATGATTCTGATCCTCAATGGGAGGAATAACCGGAAACTCTTCGGAGTTAATGCCTTGTAATTTGGCTTCGTAATTGTCGGTTTTAATCAGGAGGGTTAACTTATCGGTCTCAAGGTTAATCCGCTCACTGTCGCAATTGGCGACGATATTGTAGAGTGCCGGGAAAGGAACGGTTAGCGATCCGGGTTCTTGAATTTTCGCGGCGACAAAACAAAAAACTCCCATCTCTAAATTAGTTGAGGTTAATTTTAATTTACCGTCGTCCGCGGTAAGTAGAATATTTTTAAGAACCGGTAAATTACTATTTTCAGTGATCGCCCGTTCAACCACTCCTAATCCTTCTTTAATATTCTCTTTTAATAGTATTAATTTCATAGTAGTTGTTGTCGAGGTAATTTGTGCATAAGTGATTATTATGGACCGAACAAGTTAGTTTTTATTTGATGAACTCAGATTTCTTCTAATGGGGATAAGTGGGGGGTGGGTGTGGAGAAAAACAGGAATCGTTTCGGGTCGGACAAAGACGACGATATTCATCCCCAGCCAACTCCAAAGTTCTTAACAGGTAATTCAGTGGTTATTATTTATTAATTCCTTAATCATTAAAACCCTCTGATTCAACGCCGGGTTTTTATTAATCTCCTGAGTAATTTTATCACAGGCGTAGATCGCGGTCGTATGATCTCGCTTACCGAGCCGACGACCAATATAAGGATAGGACATTCCGAGCATTTCCCGGAGCAAATACATCGCGATTTGTCGGTATTCAACCACTTCTTTCTTTCGCGAGCGGTTAATCAGGTCGAGTGGCGAAATCTCAGCGAATTCCGCGACCGCCTTAATGACCTGATTGGGATTAATATTCCGGCTTGGTTCCTGGATAATTTCGTTAATAATGGTTTCGGCTTCTTTTAAAGAAATATGATTATTCATCGACTTACTTTGATGGAAGAGCATCCGGTTGATTGTACCCTCTAACTCCCGGAAGCTTTTCTGGATTTTTGTCGCCACCAGACCCACAATATCTTCCGGTAGGTCCGCGTTCATCTCTTGCAACTTGGTTTTAACGATCGCGTAGCGTAACTCATAGTCGGGATAGCCGATATCGACAATCATACCGCCTTCAAAGCGGGAGCGGAGCCGTTCTTCGAGGGTTGGAATAAACTTAGGCGGTCGGTCGGAGGAGATAATTATTTGTTTACTATTTTCATGGAGCGCGTTGAAGGTGTGAAAAAACTCTTCTTCGGTCGCCGCCTTCCCGGCAATGAATTGGATATCGTCGACGATCAAGACGTCAATTTCGCGATATTTTTCTTTGACTGTTTCCATTCGTTTATTACGAATAGCCCAGATGACGTCGTTGGTGAATTTTTCCGAGGATACGTATTTAACTTTTACTTTACCTTGATATAACCCTTTAATCTCGTTACCCAATCCTTGGATAAGGTGTGTTTTTCCCAATCCGACTCCGCCGTAAACGAAGAGGGGGTTATATTTTTTCCCGATGGCTTGGAGTATGGCGGTTGCCGCCGCGAAGGCCAGTTCATTCGATTTACCGACGACGAAGGAAGTGAGGGTATAGCGGGGATTAAGATTAGTTTCGGGGTCGACTTTGAATTCAGGAAAGCTGAGTTGCCCGACGCCTTCCTGGGTCGCCGCCTGAAGCGTCGGTTTTGATAGAGCGGTCAGCGGATTATGGTGTACGACAAACTCTATTTTTTTCGTCGTCTCGTCGAGATTCCGTAAAATACTCAGAATCGTTTTAGAATATTTATCTTCAACCCAATCTTTGACCAATTTATTAGGTAAGGCCACGAGCGCCGTACCTTCTTGCTTATCAAGTAATCGGCTATTTTTAAACCAAGAAATAAATGTTGGACGCGAGACCGAAGTTTCGATTTCCGATAATGCCGCTTTCCACAATTGATCAAGGTCCATAGCGAATGACTAAATTAATTAGGGACGAGTAACTTTCATTGTAGAGGTAATTCATAAACCGTCAAAAAACAACTCTTGATAACCTGGGGATTAGGTGGGGACGAGTCTAGTTTCGAGAAAGTCTTTAAAATAAGCAGTCGTAGCCCAGAAAAGTTCTAATCCTCAAAAGCATTGCTAAACTAAGTTCATTTTGATAGTATAGAAAATAATGTCAAGAACATACCAACCGAAAAAGAAGAAGCGTAGCCGCACGCACGGTTTTTTAAAACGCAGTCAGACGCTGTACGGTCGTCGGGTTCTTAAGAATCGCCGTCAGAAAAAACGTCGACGCCTTACTCCTTAAAGGTCAATGCTTGCCAAGCGGTATCGTCTGCCGATTCAGCACTACGTAAAGGAGCGTGGTCGAAGCAAGAGCAATCGTGTTTTCTCGGTGAGAGTATTTCTCGGGGCGACGGCGGTCAACCGTTTCGGGGTGGTGATTCCCCGAGCGATAGCGAAAAAGGCCACGACCCGCAATCAAATTCGCCGCTTGGTTTTTTCCTTTCTTCAGTCCAAGAAAAATCATAAACCAGTCCAGGACTTCTTGATAATCGCCCGTAGCCCGATAGTGTCCCTGCCCTCAAAGGATATTCTCCGGGCGCTCACTGATTTGTTTACGTAATTAAAACGTATGAGTTATTTCTTTCATCAAGCGCTGTACCGACCACTCTTTAATCTTTTAATTCTGTTTTATCAAACCGCGGCTTTTCAGGACTTAGGAGTCGCGATTATCTTACTGACCTTTGGGATCCGTCTTCTTCTCTTCCCCCTTTTCTATAAAAGTTTTAGAAGTCAGACCATTCTTCAACGTCTCCAGCCGCACGTGAAGAGGATCCAAGAAGAACACAAAGGCAACCGCGAGAAACAAGGTCGGGCGATGATGGAGCTCTATAAAGAACACAAGGTCAATCCATTTTCCAGTTTTCTATTAATCTTGATTCAGCTCCCGATTTTGATCGCCCTCTACCAGGTTTTTTTGAATAATTCCCCGGAATCGCTTTCCGATCTCTATTTTTTTGTGAAAGCGCCTTTAGTTATTCATCGGACGTTTTTGGGCTTGATTGATTTGTCAAAGCATAGTATTATCATCGTAGTCTTGGCGGCTTTCGCCCAGTATTTTCAAGGAAAGTTAAGCTTAACCAAGGCCAAGGGCACGGTTCAAAAAAGTGCCGACCGGATCGGGAGACAGATGATTTTCATAGCGCCGATTCTGACAATTGTTATTCTTCAATCTTTGCCGGCCGCTGTCGGCCTCTACTGGCTCGCGACCTCGCTTTTTTCTCTCGCGCAGCAAATGATTATTAATCGTTCACTTGATACTCGCGATGAACTCAATCGAAAATCTCCAAAACCAGGTGAAGACGTTAATCGAAATGATCGGCCTCAATGAGTCCTCGATCGATTTTGATTTTGAAAATCGACGTCTCAGTATTTTTGTCAACGAAGGAGAATGGTTTAAAGAATGGACCCCGAGACTGATCAGCGACCTCGAACATTTGGTAAAACTGTTGGCCAAGCGGGCCGACCACGAAGGCTTTTTCGTCGATATCAATAACTACCGCAAGGAACGCGAGCGCTTGATCGTCGAACTGGCGAAAGCGGCGGCCAGAAAAGTTTTGACCTTAAAAGCGGAAGTGCGGCTTCCGGCCATGAATGCGTACGAACGGCGTTTGGTGCATGTGGAATTGTCGGTTCATCCGGAAGTGAAGACCGAAAGCGTTGGCGAAGGTATCGAACGCTGCGTCATCGTGAAGCTAATTGGTTAAGACGTTAGTTATTTCTTGAGGTTCAGACTATAGAGTTTCCGATCATAGCGATTTACAAAGTACAGTAGGTCGCCATTTTTGTTAATGGAAAGATGCCGGGCGTCAACGGGGACGCCCGGATTAATAGAGGTTGCGGTTGAAGTCGCCCCTTCTCTCCAGACGTAAAAGGAGTCTTTGGTATAAAACTTTTTCTTGAAATAATCATCCGGAAAAAGGCTGGTTGCAGGAATCTCCGCGGGCACGGCACAAAAGATTTTTGATTGCTCGATCAGGCATTTTTGGGGCAGCGTGAGCGGCGCCGGAAAGGTGCTAATAACCCGGCCCGCATCATTCACGTACTGAAGTTTTATCTCCGAACGGGGCGGCGTAGAAAGTTTTAGTCCGAGCGTGCCATCGTCCGACCATTGGACTATGAGTCCGTAATCGGGTCCGACCAGGCGCCCGATGGTTTTTTTCGTAAGATCAATCGCCCAGACTGAGCTGTCGGCGAGCGCCGACGGTTGCGTCTTCAAAAGGAGGGTCGTATTTTTCACCCAGACTAAGGAAAGATCTTTTTCCTGGATTGTGGTTAGTTCTTGTACTTGTTCGTGAGCCAGGTCCAAGATATTCAGCGACACTCCACCGTTTTTATCTTCTAGGAAAGCGATGCGTCCCCCATCGGGACTAAAGGCCGCGGCGCTTACTCCTTGGGGCAGGGCCTTTAAGGTCGATGAGCCGGCGTTAAAAAGCACGAAGGAGGTTTCGGGGGACTGGCCGTAACTCAAGAGCGCGTAGGCGCCGTCTGGTGAGGCGGAGAGCTTACTCAACAAATCTATTTTTTGAGTTCCGACCACCTCTTTTTTTCCGGAGGAGAGCCGGGTGATTTTCCCGTCTTCCCCGACATAATAGATGGTCTTCGTTCCGGGATTTAGCCAGTAATCAAAGATAGCCTCGTCGGTTACTTGCGTCAGTTGACCGGCGGCGGTGGTCGGTTGAGGCGTGGGCGGCGGAACCGTTGTCGTAGGGGTCGGCGCGGGCGAGGGGGTGGTTGTCGCTCCGGGGCTCGCGACAAAGAACCGGTAAATACCATAACCAATTCCTAAGAGAACTAAGACGACGATGAGGATAAAAATAATTCTGCGCATAGTTTATTTATCTCCACTCGTGAATATCAAGCGGGTACGAAGGATCTGAAGGGATATGATTGGCGCTATAATTGACCCCAATGGCCCTGATTCTAATCCAGGCCACGCCCGGAAAGCCAATTGATGGCTGGGCTCGGAAGGATGAAAGGCCATTACTACTTAAGCTAATACATCCATCGCCGCCTGTGCCATCTGCACGCGGACAACCGATTAATCCGGTGCCGCTATGTGCTGGTATGTTGTTTAAGCCGACATTTGTGGGAAGAACTTTGTCCCAAGGGTTAGGGCAAGCGACGGGGTCGTCTTCGATCGGGGGTACTGAAAGACCAGTGCTAGGAATGGACGGTGAGCAAGGATCTTCGCCGTGATTTCGATTCGCGGGATTTGGACCCGAATAGTGAGTTGATCCTTCTACAATAAATCCGATTTCATTATCAGAATCATCCATGAATGTAATAAGTGGTGACCCGCCATCAATCGCCAGGGCGCTTGGCGCCACGGGGACGCGTAAGTTGGGCGGCACCTCGCAACCCGGCGCGGTCGGATCCCTTAAACAGTCGTCACTGGGTACAATATTAGAGGCTGAGGTATAGCGAGAATCGAAACCGACTCCCTGGACCCAAAAACGAGTGAAAGGCGGAGTAAGGTTGCTAACCACGCGGTACCAATAATACGTTCCGCCTACCATACCGGGAGGGACCGTTATCCCTCGGGGAGGCGGCACGTTACGAAACTGGCTAAAACCACTAACGTTTGGTTGAAGTGAATTTGCGGCATCGCGCCAGCCATCAACGGCGTTATTCTGTTGCGAGGGATCCCAGCCTTTAAGGATAAAGCGATCTAATCCGCAGACTAAACCCGGCGGATCTAGGCTTAGATCATGGAGCCAGTTGAAAGTAAATTGGTAGCAGTCTATGTTCCTTGAAGCACAATAAAGGGGATCCAGGCGATGGCTCAGGAAAAGGTCCGTTGGCCCTTCTAATGGCGGGCATTGGTCAGGGGCCGGCGGCACGTCCAGGTGACTGATCGCGATATCCTGAAGATCCAGGGTTCTGGGATTAATATTGGCCAGTATGAAGACCGTGCTCAAAAGCAACCCCAGTCCAAAAACCGCGTTTTTAATCCGGTCGATCGCGTCCTGCTGTTTCCCGATATTGCCGGCCGTTAAAGTGTACTGAATCGCCCCGACCACGATCATAAACATCGCGAGCAGCGCGCCGGCCCCCAGAGAAAATTTATAGAACGTTTTAATATAATCGCTTGGCAAGCTAATGGCCGTGATCGTTTGCCCACCGGGCAAAGGAAACGGCACGCCCAGACGGTAATCTTCGGCGGAAACGGCTTGGAAAAGCGGCGCGAGGACGCCGACGAGCAGCAAGAAAAAAATAAATATCCGGAATTTCATACTCCTACTTGATTTTCATAGTAATTGAAGCTCCGGCCGCTTCTAGTTTTGGTTCGAATCGGGCAGTGGCCTCAAGATGGAGTGGGGCGCCGTGCGCCGCCTGCGTTAAGTCCAGAATAATCCGATTCTTAACGGTTGGCTGATCAACTGTTTCGCCGTTGGCCGACCAGGAAAAACTCAAGGCGTCAGGGCTAAGCACGTCAAAGAAGTAGACGAGCGCCCTCCAGACTGACGAAATCGCTTCGACTTCCTGATTCGGGTACGGCGCGTCGATCACGAGCTCCGGATGAACCAGGGGTACGACGACAGTGCTCTCGTGGCCGCCGTTTTTATAATTTGAGATTTTGACTTTCAAGGCGTACGACTCGGCGACGTTCGCGAGCGGCGGATTATAGCGGAACAATTTTAAATTCTTGCCCGACTGCTTCAAGTCGCCGTTCACGTACCATTGGACGTTACTGCCTTCGAGCGAGGCGAATTTCCCGTTATCCACGAGTTCGACGGCGGCGGTAAAGGGAGTGCCGGCGGTCGGAAGCGTTTTGCCTTGGTAGTCCGAGGGTACAAAGTTCAAAGCCTGCCAGGTCAGGATGACACTCGGATCATTCTGGACCCGTGGGAGCTGGGCGTTCGCGCGAAGAGAAAAAATCAGCAAGGGCGCGAGCAGGATTAGTAAGAGAAAGGATTTTAATAAACTTTTTGGCATTGTCTAAAGATATTTTTTTAAGCGGCTTTTTTAAGGCTGGTTTTGGGTTGCGCCCGCTCAATCACCTGTTTTGCTTTTGGGTTGTGATCAATAGCGATAACCATCACGACGGTTATGGTCATGACCGGAAGGATGCTTAAGAACGGAACTGCTTCAATCACGAGGCCGATTAAATTGACGGTCCCCTTCACCTTCTTCATATAAAAGTATAGCTGAAAAAAGGCTCCAAATAAAAGAGCGGCAAGAATATTAATAAAAGGGATAAGCGTAATGACGTCGGCCATGACGGCGAACGCGATTAAAAGAAAAGCTTCGCCGTGCGAGATTTTCGGTTGTGGCGGGGGCGTCGTAGCGGCTTCGGATATATTTCGGATATTTTGAGATGAAGATCGGTTGCCCGCCGAGACACTTTTTGGTTCCATAGTTGCCGTTGGCATAAATATGAAGGTTTGTCCCTCTATTCTTTTTCTTCCGCTTTTTGTTCCAAAATCTGTTCGGGGTTGGTGGTAATGATTTTGTCTTCGAGGTAGGAGGCGACAACCTGGATCGCGGTGCGGTTTAGTCCGGCGGCAAAGAGTCCTTGACCCACCCCCGCTTCGATTAAAAGATTTTTCTCGCCCTCGGTCAGGTTGAAGGTTTTTCCCAAGAGGTCAATTGTGGCCGGCGATTGTTTCAAGAGAATCTGCATTGAAGAATTGGTGATAATCGGTTTGCCGAAGGGCGAACGCAAGAAGTCTTCGACGTCTTGGGTGATGGTCGTGACCCCCAGGAAATATTTTCGGCCGCGCTTCACGAGGGCGAAAAGGAAAGAGGCGCCGTCTTCATATTTCATCATCCACCAGGCTTCGTCCACGATCATAATTCGCTTTTTGAAATTAGACCGGACCAGGTTCCAGATAAAGTTTAGCACAATATACATCGCGACCGGACGAAGTTCGTCTTCTAAGTCGCGGATCGAGAAAACCACGAAGCGGTTCTTGATATCAACATTCGTCGGATGATTCATAAAGCCGGAAAAACTGCCTTGAGTGAAGCGGTACAAACGTTCGGCGAGCTCGCGACCGCCCTCCATGTTTTTTAAAATGGCCTCCAGGTCGGTTAAAAGCGGCGGTTCGGCTTTGGAGAAATCTTTTTCCGGCACGATTTCCCGCGAGGCGTAGGTTTCGTTAATCGCGCGGTCGAGGATTCCCTGTTGTTCGGCGCTTAAGGTGCCTAACATAATCTTCAGAAGTCCGGTCAGCGTCAAGACGTGGGAACGGAGGACGTCCGACGGATCCTCGCCTTCGGGAATGGTCGGAATATCAAAGGGGTTGATGTGATGGCCGGAACTCAAGGAAATCCGGAAGAAACTGCCGCCCACGGCGTTCGCCAGTCGTTCGTACTCATTTTCCGGGTCGATAATCAAGAGATCAATGCCCATCATCAGGAGCCGGATCGCTTCGAGTTTCGTGGTGTAGGATTTTCCGGATCCGGATTTGGCGAAGATGACCAGATTGGCGTTTTCCATCGAGAAGCGGTCGAAGATAACCAGACTGTTGTTGTGGCGGTTAATGCCATAGAGGATTCCTTGGTCGGACGTTAGGTTAATCGAGATAAAAGGAAAAAACGAGGAGAGCGGTTTCGAGTCGAGCGGGGTGCGGACGGCCAGGCGGTCGAGTCCGAGAGGCAGAGTGCTCGTAAATCCCTCGACTTGCTGGAAAATGGCCGGTTTGGCATAGACCAAACGGCTCTCGAGAATGCCGGTAATCTGGGCCTCGAGATCACTCAGAGCCTTCTTGTCTTCGCCGTAGAGCGTGATATAGGCGCCGACCGAGAAAAGGCTTTCCTGGGCTTGCTGGAGTGAATCGCGGAGGGCCTCCACGTCGTGGAGCGCGGTTTCGAGCATCGGATTCCGGACCATGCCTTTCTCCTGCTGGGTACTCATCTCGGCTTCGAGTTGTCCGGCGGTTTTCCGCAAGTTTTTTAAAGCCAACGGGGTTTCGATTGGATGAATGAAGATCGAGATGTCGAGAAGATTCGCGGAATTAATGACGCCGGAGAACCAGCCAGTCGCGAGATAGCGGGGATAGGTAAAAATAAAAATAGTTTTGGAAAACTTATTGCCGATCCTCAAAAAGTTAGGATTGACTTCGAGGGCGGTCGGCGCGATCACGTTTTTAATTTCTTCGTTTAACATAGATTATGGTTTTTTCGCCGGTTCCTTTTTGGTAAATTGCGCTTTGGCGATTTCCAGAGCCTCTTTTTCTATGGCTTCGGGGTTGTAGAGGTTATAGAAAAGCTCGATTAGTTCTTCGTCGTTTAATTGGACGGCTCGGAGTCCGATTTGGGTCAGTCCGGCCATGACGTTTAAGGTTCGCTGGCCGATTTGCTCAATCTGAAGATTCAGTTCAGGATCGCCTTCGTTTTTTTCCGAGTTTTTTGCCACCGTGCTTTTATTAAAAAAACCCAGCAGTTTCTTGGTCAACCCGCCTCCCCCGCCCTCGCCCGTCGGCAACTTTACTGGATCAAAGGGCACGACCACGAAATAGCTTTTGCTCATAATGGCATTTTGGGCGACGAAGGCGCGCACGAACTCGCGATATTCGGCAATCTGGGTTTTTAAAAGTTCATTCGTTTCTTGATCGAGTCGGGCGGTTAAGTTGTCGAGGTAGCGGTCAATATTAATCTTGCGGGAGTGGATGAAAATTTGGAGCGAAAAATTAAGGCTGTTTAAAAAATCCTGGAATCCGGTGATGATCAGTCCTTGTTCTTCTTCGGACTTGAGGTCGAAGTTTACTCCGGAAACGGCGATAATTTGTCGGAGCGCGCCGCCCTTCAAAATAAGCGTGCCGTTCTTGACCGATTTGATCTCTATGAACTTTTGCGAAGATCCTGCCTCGCTGACGTTTGGCATAGGTATGATAAGTATAGCAGATACGTCTTAGCGGTAATCAACCCGGTGCGCCGCGTCCCGTTCACCGGTATTTTTTTGGATTACCTCAAACTTCTCTTTGGTGTCGTGGGGTAATTTTGAAAGTAGGGAAGAAATATTAAAATGGACTTCCCGTTCGCCAATGGCTTGGGTCGTGGTGTCCAATCTAAAAAAGAGATTTTTAAGATTGCCTCCGGCGGGCGCCCCCGCGTGGGGCACCTTAGGCATCTTTGGAATTTGCGCAAACGGTTCGTCTCGCTTCCAGAGATAGAAACGCGGCTCCCAGAAATAGGTGAAAGCCGATTTCATAAGCGCGGGCATCGGCCGACCATTGTATCTGAAAAGCGCTAAGGTCACGGTCAAGGCGCCGACTACAATTACGACCATGATCCAAAGATAGAGATTCAAGATAAAATAAAGCATCGCGCACAGGCCGCCGCCAGCCACGAAATAGATCAGTTGTTTCATCGTGAGCGAGCCGAAAATTTTCGCTTCCGTCTCAATGAATTGTGGAACTTGGAATTGCACCGGGTAGTAGAAGTTCGATTACGTTTGACCTTTATTCAGATCGAACTTCACTACCCGGTTGTCGGGGAGTAAAATTCGACTCTTTTTTCTGTTTGAAATATTCTCGTAGCATAAGTTTTAAAGCCCTGTTACCTTGGTTTGTTTTAAGATATTTTTCTCGGCGCCGAGCATCCTTTATGTCGTAATACCCTTCGAAATGTAGGAATCGCCACGGACGATAGGTCTTTGTTGAAGAAGTTAGTCCGCGATTATGTTCTACTAGGCGTTTCTTTAAATCTACGGTATAGCCGATGTACAGACTTTCGTTTTTTAAGCTTTCCAGTAAATATACGTAGTAGAACATAATCGCGCAGTCGAATTTTTACTCCCCGGCATTATGTTAAGGATTTAATGGTGTCCGCAGGTTATTATAGTGGACGATTCGTGACTTCGGCTGTTCAACCTGGGCTTTGACCGGTTCCTCTTTCCGCGGAGCGCTCGGCGTTTCCTGAATTTTAAAGGATGGCGCGGCTGTATCCGGATTCACGGACTGCACGAACGGTTTTTCTTCATGGAGAATAAACGGAGTATCGTCTTCGGATGAGGCCGTAGTCTTCGTAGAGAAGGGTTGTTCGGGGGCGTCGTTTTCTTTTTCCGGTGGTGGCAGTTTCGCCGAGGTCAGACTATCTAAGGTTGCTTCATTAGGATAAAGCAAGGGCTCGAGATCTTTCCCGATTTCTTCGGTCAGGTCGGAGGAAACTAACACTTCTTTCGTTAAGGCTTTTCCTAGGTCTTCCGGCGGCCATTGTTTAATGAAGAAATATTTAATAACTCTCGCGAGCCCCCTGACTTGGTTGGGGCTCAAGGTGAATTTTAGGCTGATTTCTTGAATCTGATCGGCTACTGCGTGAGACGCCAAATAATCCTGGAGCCTGATCGATAAATCGCAGAATTTGTCTTCGCGGTCGAAGTCTTCGGTCGTAACCGAGTCTTGAACTTTTTCCCATAATTCGTCCTGTTCCGCCGAGGGTTGCGGCTCCATAATCTCGTCGGGCGTGGGCATATCTTCGTCAAGCGTCGGGTTAGTTGTTTTGTTGATGTCGGAAAGTGACATAGGTTTTATAATTGCCAGGCCGGCGACTGGTTAACGTAGGCCGCGACTTTTTTAAGAGTAGTCTCGTCGTCCCGGTTTCGCATGGCCACGGCTTTCAGCAAGTTCAATTTAATCGTTTCTTTGAGATACAAATCCGCCTCGGCGCCGATCCGCTCGAGTTGCGGGATCGAGAGACGACTGACCAGTTCCGTGCCCTTCCCTCCCGCAAAGGCGTCGGGCAAGATTCGGCTCACCTCTTCAAGCGGAATTTGAGCCACAAAATCGAGAGAGGCCGCGTCCGGCCGGCGGTAAAAAACCGACGTCGGATCGAGGTCGCCTTCTTCGACCGCCTGAGCCAGCTCCCTAATCTGGTCCGTATTATAATCTCCTAATCCGTAAAAATTTCTTAACATAAGATTAATAGTTGATTGTTATTTGTGTTCCCCTCCTCCGCTAGATTCGCCACCCCCACCACTGGGTTTGGTTCCTCCGCTTTCCCCGCCACCGCCCCCCTCTGTGCGTTCCTCTTCATTGGGGTACAGCTTCCTCAATCTTTCCCTCTCTTCCCTTTCTTGTTTTTCCTTTTCGTCTTTTTTCTTTTTTTCTTCGCGTTCTTTTTCTCCCAAACCTCGTTGCCTTCGCCGTGTTGCCGATTGCCGGTGTTGTTTATTCATTCGTTTTCTTTGCTGCCTGCCCAGTTGTTTAATTTTTACCTCGCCGGACGATCCATAGACCAGTATCTCTCCTTCTCCTGTGGCTATTTGAGAAAGGGCTTGGATATTCGCCGCCCGTTTACGGGCTAAAACACCGAAGCCAGGGATAGCGCCAAGACCGGCCCGCCATTTACTTCCTGCTTTATTCCTGATTTTCTTAAGATTTTCTTCAGTCGGATCCTTTTCAAAGTCCTGGGCGATGTTCGCCGCCTCGGCAGTCTTTTTCGCCTCTTGTTTCGTGGCGTGTCCGGCCTCGGCTTTGCTGAAGCGCTGGAGAATTCCTTGCGTGCTCGTTCCCCCTTCAGTTCCTTTAATTGGTTTTCCAGTCAGAGGATTTTTAATCTCTGGAATTCGGATATCCGGCATTCTTCGAGCTAAAGCTCGGGCCGGAGCACTGCCAACCTTCATGCCAAGGTCTTTGCCTTTCTCGCCATACCTCTCAACCTTATCCAACATTTTTCTCCGGTTCTTTTCGTTAAACCCGGTGACGCTACCGGTGAATTTTTCCGCGGCCGAGCGAGCCACTTTCGCGCCCTCAATACCCATCTTGTCCGCGACGATGAGCGTGGCCATCAAAAGGCTTAGCTTGACCAGTAATTGCAGAAAAATAAGGATTCCACCCTGGTTTTGCAGACCGGTCGCGCCTTGAACCGCGGACAAATTAGTGGCCTGGGCGGTGATAAGTGGCCCCAGTTTGACAAAGGTCAGAATCGAAAGATAAAGGAAAAATCCGGAGGCCGGCAGGAAAAAACACCAGCGCAGGAATTGACTCCACCACTTATCCCACAAGTTTTTAAGATCGGGGATGGTCCAAAAGAGCCAGGCGAGCGGCATGAGGATCAGAAGAATCGCCAGCGCGATGTAACGTACCAAAAGCATATAGGCGAGGCCGGCAAAGACGATCAAAATGAGGCCAAGGAAGGTGATGGTCATCAGCACGGTGACGACGAGTGAAAGCAGGGCGCCCAGGGCATTTAAAATATCAACCGCGAAAGTTTCAGCTAAGCTCGCGGCCGGCGTTGATTGAAATTGAATGAGACCTTGCATATTAAGGGATTGCGCCAGGTTGCTCGAGAAATTGATGATTTCACCCTCCGGACTGGCGGCGCCAAAGAAATAGCGGCCGACGACGTTCGTGAAGTCAATAAAGACGCCGGCAATCGTCAGACTGAAATTGATGAGGACGGCGGCGATAATCAGGTTCCGAAGCGTGGTCTTGAGCTGGTATTTTTCAACTCGGAGAATGGTCGCGAGCGCGATGATGATGAGCGCGAGCACAAAACCCATATTGGCGAGATTCAAGCTGATCTGGAAGCCAACGCGTACCAAGTCGCTGTTCAACACTCTGCCGTTCAGTCCGATGATCAGCTGGAGTAAGCCGGCCGCGAGAGTTATAAAGACGCCGACAAGCATTGCGATCAGCTGCAGGAGAAAAAGCACAGTAAGGTTAAACCAACGTGTGAGGTTACAGACAATTTGCCAGACTTGGCAGCCGCCCTCTCCGTGAGGGATACCCGGGGCGGGTGTTTGAGCCTGGGCAATCGAAGTATTCAGCGAAAACGAGGTTAGTAAACTGCCGTTCAAGTTAAAGAACGTCGTCAGGAGAAGGAGTAGTGTGACCGCCAAACAGATTTTTTTATTCATGCTTAATAGCCGCAGTTATTGGTTTGAGCGGACAGAGCAACGGGGCCTAAAAACCCCACGAATTGTCCGGAATACACCGTTTGGCGGCGGCTCGGCAAATCAATGGTTGCGAGTTGTTGAGCGATGTTTCGGAAGGCTACCGCGCCGGTCGCGCTTAAGCCGTTCGCCGTCAAGAACCGGTCAAACTCTCGATCAATCGTGGATATCAAGGTTAGGTTGCCTTGTTGGTTTTGAAGAAGTTCCGCCATCAGTCCCCCAGGGCCGGTAAAGTCAAAGAAATTTTGCGCCGGAGGCAGAGGTATGGGTGTAGGTAGAAGTAAATTTGAAATCGCGGTGCCCCAATTATTTGAAAGCGGACCAGTGGGGTTTAGTATTATATCGAGCCTACGTTTCTTATCAAGTAGTCCTGTTTCAAAGGGCGCCGGCGGCGCGGGTTGAGGACCAAAAATCGGGCCATTTAATAACACAGTCATTCGTCTAAATTCAGTCAGAGCCGGTTGGTAGATTGTGTCAACCGCGGTCGTGGAAGCGTTATACGCCGGACAAAGGGTACCAGAAAAAGGCGCAAGACGACTCACGAGACCAGTGTTATTCGGCGGTCCTCCTAGTTCTCCAATGTAATCATAATCGGTCGGCGGGGGAGAGAGGAAATTAATCGCTTGCGTGAGATAATTTGAGGCTTGCGCGTAGGCGTCTTGCGCTCGAGCGATTTTTTGCTGGAGCACGTTCACCAGACTCTGCCAGGTCCCGTCGGAATTTTGTTGCATCCAAGTGCAGGAGTCCTGGAGATCGGGCGGGAGCGAGGAACAGATACACGCGGCGCGTTGGGTCGGATCGGTAAAGCTCCGGCAGTCCGGGCCGCCCGCGATGATGCCGCCCGGCGGAGCATTTTGACCGATGATCCCGAGCAAGCCCTGTTGTCCTTCCCGGATTAGGCGGTTCGTGATCGCGTCCCAGATCGCCGCCACGTAGTCGGTCAGCTGATCGGTATTCACGATATAGTCAATGTCGCTCCCGACCGCCTTGGCGGTCAGGTCGCCGGCAATTTTGCCGGGCGTCGTTACCTGGCAGGTCTCCGGAATATCGTTGCCGTCTTGGTCTTTTTCGCAGACTTTGGCCGCCAGGAATCCGCCGCCGGCTAAAGATTCGACATAGGCTAAACCGCTTTGCAAAGAGCTCACCTGCTCTAATCCTTTGACGCCAATCAAGAGGGAACCGATGTAATTATTTTGGGGTTCAAGCGCGGCATTGAATCCCGCCCATTCGCCTTTTCGGAAGTCGCTGAAAAAATCTTGGATTGTGTGAGCGCCATTACGGACATTCCCTAATACTTGCTCAAGCGTGCATTTCACCTGTTCGCTGAATTTAGGAACGGGGAATTGCCCGAAACCGGCGGTCGCGAAAAGACTGGCCTGGAGCTTGAAAGCAAAGGGCGAACAGAGTTCCGCCGCCCCGATTTTCGTCAGGAAATCTCCGACGGCCGCGTTGGCCGCGCTTTTGAAAAAAGCCCCGAAATTAGTGACGAATTGCGGTTTGCCACCGCCTTGGATCCATTGGATGATCTGGTCAACCAACATATCGAGCAGGCGTTTTTTTAGGGTCGCGAGCACGAACGTCTGGGCCCATTGCAAAAGAATTTGACCGAGGTTGGAAAATTGGGTGGTGTTTAAGACCGAGGCTTCCTCAACTTGGGCGCACGCCAACTCGCTTAATTTATTAAGCGATGAGTTAGCCTGAGCGTCATTCACGGGAACAACTAGTCCTACTCCCCCGGCTCCTGGTATGCCCGGAATGGCGCTACAGAGCAGGGCGTACGCGCGTGGCGGGGTACCGGAAAAAAGGCTGTACGACGCCAAGATAACTGTCAATTCGAGTACGGCAATAATTTTTCGGGATCGTTTCATAACCATTGTATAGATTACGGTTGTTCCTTTGGTTGTGTCGCGAGTCCAAATTTAACAAGGTCTTGGTTATTTATTTTAAGGGCTTTTACCGCCAGCAGGGCCTTAATGGGATCAGATTCGGTTTGGGCGATGGCCTCGTAGATCTGGCGCCGGGTTGATAAAATACTTAAAAGTTCGGTATGCCAAATGGCCATAATTTTGGGCGGCCTAAGTTTGGTTAACTGGCTAATCGAGCTCGTTAAGGTGTCTTTCATAGTATTCAGACCGCCCAAAGAATCGGCGTAATCGGCTTTGTAAACATTTTTTTCCATCAACAACTCCACTTCTTTTAAGTAGTTATTAAGAAAGGATTTCGTTTCGTCAGTACTGACTTTCACATCGGATATTTTTATCGCCACCTTGAACATATTCGGATCGGAATTCTGGAGCTCGTCAGCGACGGCTTTTTGCGTCATATCAACCGGTTGGAGAACGCTCAGATACAGACTGCCTTGAATTAAGGACGGTCCGTCGGGATTTTTGGAGACGATTTCTCCCAAGATCCGGCGACCGACATTTTCGGTCAGATTACTACTCACGGTTGCCAATCCTCCGCTCTCTTCAAACTTTTTGCGGAAAAAATCTTTCGTGCCAGTCGCGTTCGTAAAAATCGTATCGGTCTCACCCTTATCCGCGAGCGCGGTGGTTTCGGTATCCGGTATTTTGATTAAAGGCGGTGAAGGCCGAAGGGTTTCCCTGGAATTTCCGGCGACGATAATGACAAGCCCGATCATGAGGGCGACGGTGATGATGGTCGAGGGTAATAATTTTTTAAATAAATTCATCTAATCGAAAAAATGACTGGCGTAACCCAGGGCGCTGTACTCATAAAGTATAGCACAATTCTTTTTAGAAATAGGCGCTTAAACTTATCAACATCTCGAGCGTGAGATTCTGAGGGCGGAGGTCGGGCGCTAACCCTTCTTTTCCCAAGATTTCTTTCAGTTTTTCTTGGCTAACCGTACAGTGAGCGCGTAGGTTGTTGAAAATCGTCTTGCGCGGCTGCTTAAAAATCCCCCGAACCAGGCGATAATAGGCGGGAAGATTTTCGGACAAGACTTTCGTGCGGGTTCCGAGTTCGATAATGGCCGAAGCCACCTTTGGCGGAGGATCAAAGTATGTTTTCGGCAGTGTCTCGCGAAGGGTGGCCGTGGCCCAGACCTGGACGCTCGCGGAGAGCAAGTTAAAGTCCGGCGCCTTCGCGATGATTCGTTCCGCCACCTCTTTTTGGACAGTCAGTATCGTGACGGTTGGTTTATATTCCAGTTCGCCGATAGTTCTCAAGAGGTAGCCGGTCAGGTAATAAGGAATGTTGCCGACGAGCTTATAGACAAGAAATTCTTTCGAGAGTCGTGGAAGAACTTTCAGGATGTCGCCGTGAATAATTTTTAGTCGTTTTGAATTCGGCAGACTTTTTTTAAGGTCGCCTACTAGTTCCTCGTCCTTCTCGATCGCGATCACGGTCGCGTTATTTTTCTCGGCTTTTTTGAGAAGCGGTCTCGTGAGCGCTCCTCCGCCCGAACCGATTTCGATAACCGTTTCGGAATTTTTAAGCTCGAGATAACCAACGATTTTTTCCGCGACTGCGGGATTCACGAGAAAATGTTGGCCTAAAAAGCGCGGCATGGCAGTAAAAAGTAAAGTGGAAATATCAAAATGAAAAGTGATGGTTGCGAAACTTAAAAATGATTCGCCGAAGGCGACTGCTTAAATTTTGCATTTTAATTTTTACATTTTCCATTCGACTAATCTAGGTACAGTTCGTCTTCATCGGGTAACGATTGGTAGTGGCCGGTTTCATCTTTAAAATCGACGAGCTCCGGGGGCAGTTCGTACAAGAAACGCGAGGGAATTTTCGAGAAACTCAAGGAGAGTTGGTTCCGGGCGCGGGTCATCGCGACATACATCAGTCGCCGTTCTTCCTCCAGTCCTTCGCGGGTCGAGTACGAACGTTGGTGGGGCAAGATTCCTTCTTCAACGCCCGCGACGAACACCCGATTGAATTCCAATCCTTTCGCCAAGTGGATCGTCATCAGTTCCGGGACTGGCCCGTGTGTTTCTTGACTTGAGGCCGAGCCCGGAGTGTCCTGCGATTGGACGAGCGCCACTCGTTCTAAAAATTCAGAAAGCACGGTAAACGTTCCGGCAAAAACGATGAGTTCATTAACGTTTTCAATCCGTTCTTCGGGATTCTGAAATTTACGGTCGAGGTAGCTGAAATAGTCGGTTGTTTCGAGGAATGTGTTGATTGATTGAAGGATTGGTTGGTCGGCGCTCAGTCCTAAGAGTACCTGAAAAGTCTCCTTTCCCAGGCCTTTCCCAAAGGTTTTTATCAGGCGTTCACGACTCACGCTATCTTTGGGGTTTAGGACCAGACGCAGTCCGGCTAAGACGTCTTTTATTTCTTTACGTTCATAGAATCTCAATCCTCCGAAGATTCGGTAAGGAATTTCGTTCATAATCAGCGCTTGTTCGAGAGCCCGCGATTGGGCGTTGGTGCGGTAGAGGATCACAACCGATTCGTTCCCTGACACTCCGGACTTCCGAAGTTTCGCGATCTCATTCGCGATCCAAACAGCCTCCGTTTCCCCATCTTCATTTTTCACGATCCGAATCGTTTCGCCGTCCGGATTTTCGGTCCAGAGTTCTTTCGGCTTTTGGAAGATATTGTTTTTGATGACCGCCGAGGCCGCTTTGATAATCGTCGACGTCGAACGATAATTCTGTTCCAACTTCACGATTTTCGTTTGTGGCCAGTCTTTTTCGAAGTTCAGGAAGTTTCGAAAGTCCGAGCCGCGGAAACCGTAGATCGCTTGGCTGTCGTCGCCGACCACGTTTAAATTTTTATGTTCCAGGGCCAGGAGTTTGATGAATTCGTATTGGCAAGTGTTGATGTCCTGAAATTCGTCAACCAGGATATGACGGAAGCGTCCGCGATACTTCGCGAGCGCCTTGGGATATTTTTGGAAAAGGCGCACGGTTTTTTCGAGCAAGTCGTCGAAGTCGAAGGCGTTATTTTCCGCGAGGGCGGTTTCATAATCTTCAAAAATTCGGAGCTCGGCCAAGGACATCGTGTCTCCCGGGTCAGCCAGTTCATTCTTGATTCGTGAAATACGCGCTCTGATTTTCAGCGGGTTATATTTTTCTTTCGACAGGTTCAAGGATTTCATGACTGATCGAAGCAGGCTTAAAGAATCATCTTCGTCAAAAATACTGAAAAGAGCGGTACGTCCGCACGTCGCCGCTTCTTCTTTTAGGATCCGTACGCCTAAAGAATGGAAGGTCCCGATGAAAAGGGCCGGCTTTAGCTCAGTCCCTCCCTCTGGGTTATTTCCGGCGTATCTGATAACCCGGTCTCGCATTTCTTTGGCCGCTTTATTGGTGAAGGTGATGGCGATAATGTGAGTTGGGCTGACTCCACGATCCACGAGATGGAGAAGACGGCTCGTCAGGGTGTGGGTTTTGCCCGAACCGGCTCCGGCGATAATGAGGAGCGGGCCGTCGCCGTGGACGACTGCTTCTTTTTGGCTAGGGTTTAGATCTTTTGGTTTCATAGACGGATATGGTATACTAAGACGTATTAGTACAATACTTAAAAAAATCAATAAAATAAAGCTTACAACCGTAGTACCGGTTGTTTTTGTCTTAATTGGCACGGCCTTGAACCTGGTCGTCAATAGGGGTTTTTTACCCGTCAGCGAAGCTTCTTTTCCCCTTCAGTCTTTGGCTGAAACCGCTTCGGTGATTCCGGCTGGCGAAGAAGCCGCGCTTGTGGATAACGGGGGGATTACTCCTGATATTTTTTCTGATGAGCAGAATGGAGCGGTCGGTTTCGTGCTTGAAGACAGCGCTTCAATTCTAAGCCCCGGGAGTCTTTCCGGAAATACGGTTTCGCCCGGAAGTTACTTTACCTATAAAGTGAAGGCGGGTGATAATCTATCAAGGATCGCCGCTAATTTTGGTATTTCGGTTGACACGATCCGTCTGGCTAATCCGGAGACGAAAAACCGATTGCTGAAAGTCGGCGCCGAACTGGTTATTCTGCCGGTGTCCGGTATTCGTTACGAAGTGACCGAAGGTGATACGATTGATTCGATCGCGACCGCGTTTAGTATCGAGCGCGAAAAGCTCATCGAGTTTAATCAGGGTATTAATGTAATTCATGTGCCGGTAGGCACGACGATTGTCATCCCCGGCGTGACGTCCGGGAAAAGTTCCGGAATGAAATCCGATCCGAAACTCCCCAATCTTTCCGGGTATTTCAAGCTACCGATCGTTGGTTACAATTGGGGACAGCTTCACGGTGATAACGCCGTTGATATCGCGAATGCCTGCGGTACGCCGATTTCGGCCTCCGCTGCCGGACTCGTGACTGAAGCTTTAAGTCCGAATGATTGGAATGGCGGTTATGGCGGTAAGATTAAGATCGAACATGATAACGGTACGGCCACGATGTATGGTCATTTACAGAAGCTATTGGTCGCCGAAGGAGATTTAGTAACCCAGGGTCAAGAAATCGCCCTGATGGGCAGTACTGGAAAAGTCAGTGGTTATACGGGCTGTCATCTTCACATCGCCGTTCTGGGCGCTCAAAATCCTTGGATGAAACATTAATCAAATAGATACGATGCCTAAACTTACTAAAGAAGAGTTGTCTCTTCTGAAAGAGAATTTAGAAAAACTTGAACGTAGTTTGGCTTTGGAGGTAAAGGAGTTGGATAAGCCGCCCGATATGGGCTCTGACGTTGATGAATTTGAAGAGAAGGGAGAAGAGACGGAACAGTTCGGGGTAAATCTTGGGATCGAGGAAATCACGAAAAAGAGATTGGAAAGCGTGAGAGATGCTTTGGAAAAAATACGGAAAGGAATGTACGGCGTCTGCGTCTCGTGCGGTCAGAATATTGAACGTGAGGTTTTGGCATCTGATCCAGAATCAGAATTGTGCGAACGCTGTAAAAAGAACAAGAAAAAATAATATAGACTTACTGCTTCATTACCTTTCTACTGCAATTCCAAAATCATGGCTGCAACTTGTCAAAAAAAGTTCCTAAGATACGCTGTATATTGCTCACTTTTTTTGACTTCGTTTCGCTTATGATTTTTGAATTTCGTAACGAAAATAATTAAGCAGTAAGTCTTATGGGGAAAATCTCTAGGGTGTATGCCGCTGAACTTGATGGGATCGATGCCACATTGGTAGAAGTTGAGACCGACATTAATGTCGGTCTTCATAGTTTTACGATCGTGGGTTTGGTTGACAAGGCGCTCTCCGAGGCCAAAGAGCGGGTCAATTCGGCCTTAAAAAACAGCGGCGTGAAGCCACCAACGAGAGAGAATCGTCGCATTGTCGTGAATCTCGCGCCAGCGGACGTGAAAAAATCCGGATCGCAGTACGACGTCGCGATTGCCGTGGGCTATCTCTTGGCCAGCGATCAAATGAAGGACTTTGAAACGCGAGACAAGCTTTTCCTGGGAGAGCTTTCCTTGCGGGGCGATATTCGTTCGGTGCCGGGAATTTTAAATTGCGTTCATTTCGCATCCGAGGCCGGTTTTAAGAGTGTTTTTGTGCCGGTCGGCAACGCATCTGAAGCGTCGGTCGTCTCTGGCGTAACCGTGATTCCGGTCGCGAACCTCGCGGCGCTCATCGCCCACTTAGAAGAACGGGTAAAAATTCCGGCCCACGTTCCAACTGCGGTTCTTCCAGTGACTGAAGAAGGATCTTTTGATATCAGCGAAGTGAAGGGACAAGAAAATGCCAAGCGAGCGCTCATGATCGCGGCCTCCGGCGGGCACAATATGCTGATGGTCGGTCCGCCCGGGACTGGCAAGAGTATGTTGGCGCAAGCCTTAAACTCTATTTTACCGTTACCAAGTCCGGAAGAAATTATTGAAGTCACGAAAATCTATAGCGCGGCCGGACTCTTGAAGGGAATGGCTTATCTCGGCAGTCGGCCGTTTCGTTCGCCGCACCAGACCGCCTCACCGGCGGCGATAGTCGGCGGCGGCCAGAATCCTCGTCCGGGCGAGATTAGTTTGGCGCATCGTGGCGTGCTTTTTTTAGACGAGCTGCCGGAGTTTCGGCGGGATATTTTGGAAGCCCTGCGTCAGCCGCTCGAGAGTGGCCAGATGATAGTCTCGAGAGTCAAGAACAACCTCTTTTTTCCTTGTCGGTTTATCTTGGTCGCCGCGATGAATCCTTGTCCTTGCGGTTATTACGGCGACGAGGAAAAAGAGTGCCGGTGCGCCGCCTATGAGGTCTTGCGTTATCAAAAGAAGATATCGGGGCCGCTTTTGGATCGGATTGATTTGCAGGTGACGGTGCCGCGGGTCAAGATCGCAACCTTACGGAAAAAACCAGTTGAGGAAAATGAAAGTCGGATAGTTCGCGCTAGAGTGACCGAGGCGCGAGAGACGCAACGCAAACGATTTGTCGCCCTCGGTCTGAAAAAGAGATATATCAATTCGGAGTTGACTTCCAAGGAGTGCGAATTAGTGATCAAGCTTGATCCGCCAGCCGAGCATTTTTTGAAAGAAGTCTTTGATAAGTCATTACTTTCGGCCCGCGGCTATTACCGGATTTTAAAAGTCGCCCAGACGATCGCCGATCTAGAGACGAGCCCTCAAGTGACCGAAGCTCATTTAGCCGAAGCCTTTAGTTATCGGTTACGGGATAAGGAGTAACTTTCTTCGCCTTTACTAAAAGGAAAGGAGGAATCTCGACCGAGAGTTTCATAAAATTACTTTTGTCTTTGACAAAACTTTTTTCAAAAACCGGTTCTTCAAGATCAGTAACCATGAACGAGGCGTCTTTCAATTTTTTAAAATAGAACTCAAGCGGTCGGTGGTACACGATGGTTTTACTTGGCAGCCCGTTAATCAGCCGGGGCCGGGCAACTGGAGTTACATATTCTTTCAGTTTATAATGCGGAGTTTTGAATAAAATCTTTTCTTTCCAGTTTTTCGTAAGCGCGGCGCGTCCGAAAAAAGGGTGAAGCAGGGTGAAGATAAATAGACCGCCTGGTTTTAGGACACGGGCGAATTCGTGCAAGGCCCTATCGATCGGGTCGAAGTCCATCAGCACCAAATTCGCGACGATGGCATCAAAGAATCCTTCGGGAAAAGGTAATGGCGTCTTGAGATCTCCTTCGAGAAAAGTAATCTGCGGATTTTGATATTTATTTTTCGCGACTTCGATGAGTTTCCGTGAAGCGTCAAGGCCGTGGACGCGGGCTCCCTCTCCGGCCAAAAGATTTGAGAGATAGCCTTCTCCGCAACCGGCATCCAAGATGGTTTTTCCCTTGAGCGGCTTAAGCCATTCGATCAGTTTTGGATCAATCAGTTCTTGGCGGAAAGAATCACCGCGAGTAATAAGCCGGTCCCAGTCTTTGGCAACGACGTCCCACTTGTCTATATCCGGGTCCACTGAACCCATCTTAAAAGTATCTCCGGCCGCGATACGAGCCAATTTCGCCTGACGCAAGAAGTGAGGACGCAGGTGTATCCATAGATACTCCGAGTTTGAAATGACGCAGCGACAGGCGAAAGTGGCCGTATCCCTTTGGGTTGTGGCTATTTTTCCACTCCGCGGCGTTTCGACTTCGTCGGAGTGGCACAAGCCACACCTTCCTTGTCGCGCCTTGCGGAGCGGAGAAAATAGTTCTCAACGCGGCTTGAAGCATGCTTTTGAGATGGGTTCTAGAATCCTAAGAGAGTCGCCGCTTCTTGAGCGCCGGCGTACGAGGCACTGATAAGCACATAGCGTCCGTCAAGTACGGTGTAGCTTAGGGCGCTTCCGGAGGCGGCACCGGTCGTGTAGCGTGAGGCGCGTGACTTAACTTGACCGTCTTTAAAGGCTGCGAGAGTGCCCGGTGGAGTCAAGAATAATTTATTCAGATCGCTTTTTTCGAATGGCGCGAAATTCGTTTTTAGTTCTTCTGGTTTTATCCCAGCCTTAATTTTCAGCACGTACCCCGGCCAGACTCCTTTTGCGTCGTAGTAAAGGAAAGCCGTGAAGTCTTGATCGAACCATGAGTCGAGTTGGTCGGGGGTAAAGGCCGTGTTTAAGGCGGTAAAGTACTCTGCCCAGGGAATTTGTCCACCATCAGAATTCTTGATCGAAATTTCCTGGAGTAACTGAGGTTGTTGCGGTTGCGTTGAAAGTTGATGAAGCAGTTCCGTGATCGTGATTGATTGGACCTGATCTTTTTTGAGTGTCAGCTCAACCGTGCTTTTCGGTTGCGCGACGAAGGATGTTTGGTGGGCTAAGGCTGGAGTTGCCGGCGGTAGGGGCGGTGGAGGAGGTGTTTGCGCGATTGGCGTTGGCGGGAAAAGCACTGGATAGAGGAAATATCCTCCGGCGCCCAATCCGATGATGACGATTATTCCGACCACGACGAAGAGCAGTGTTTTTTTCGATTGTTTTTTCACTAAGGGCGAGTTGGGAAGTTGATTTTGCGTTTCAGGTTTAAAAACCGGTTCGTTCGCGGCCTCCGGAGGAAGCACGTTTTCGGGCACCGGAATAGAGTCACCGCGACCAATGGATTTGACGTCCGAGTTCATAGTTCGAAGCGTAATATCTTCCTTTGGAGGCGGAGCCACTCTCTGCTGTGATGAGGGTTCCTTAGGTGCCGAAGGCGGAACGCTGCCTGGTAACGGGTTAGTATCCATAGCTTCTATACTAGCATAGGCGGGTAGTTTCTTGCTGTGGACAACTTAAGCGTAGATTAAGAGGAAAGGTTCTTAAGCGACAAGCCGATCCGGCCGCCCGGCTCAACTTTGATAATTTTAGCCCGGACAAAGTCGCCGACTTTCAAAACGTCTTCAACGCGCTTCACGTAACCCTCTTTCAGCTCTGAGACGTGAATCATGCCGTCATGAGTCTGGTCGATTTGGAGAATGGCGCCGAACTCAAGAATCTTGACGATTTTTCCCTCAACGATCTCGCCGATCGTAAATTCCTTGACGATTGATTTCACTTCCGCCAAAGCCATTTCGGCTTTTTCTTTATTATCGGCGGCGATCACCACTTCGCCGTCTTCTTCGATATCGATCGAGAGGACGCCGGTTCGGCTGATGATCCCGTTGATTACTTTTCCGCCGGGACCGATTATTTCCCCGATCCTTTCTGGATTGATTCTGATGGTCAGGAGTATTGGCGCGTACGGCGAGAGCTCCGGACGAGGCGCGGCGAGCGTCTTTTTCATAACTTCAAGGATGTGAAGACGAGCTTTTTTCGCGTGGTCGAGAATCTCTCCCAGAACGGTTGGCAGGACGCCGCGGATTTTAACATCCATTTGAATGGCGGTTAAGCCGTCGATCGTGCCCGCCGCTTTGAAGTCCATGTCCCCGTAGTGGTCCTCCGGTCCTTGGATATCAGTCAAGATTTTATAATTGCCTTTTTCGTCGCTCATGAGTCCCATCGCGATGCCCGCCACCGCTTTTTTAATCGGCACTCCGGCGTCCATTAAGGAAAGACAGGCGGCAGAAACCGTCGCCATTGAAGAGGAGCCGTTTGAGGAGAGAATTTCGGAGACAACCCGGATCGTATAGGGAAAAATTTCTTTATCAGGAATAATATTTCGAAGGGCTTTTTCCGCGAGCGCCCCATGACCGATTTCTCGCCGTCCAGGACCGCGCATCGGGCCGACTTCTCCGACCGAGTACGGCGGGAAATTATAATGAAGCAAGAAACGTCTTTTCCCCGAAAATTCAATCGTTTCGATGAATTGTTCAGCGTTCGGCGGTCCCAGGGTGGTGACGGCCAATGATTGGGTATTGCCGCGGATAAAGACCGCCGATCCGTGGTTGCGTTTAAAAAGACCGACCTCGGCGTGCAGTTCTCGGACTTCGTCGAGTTTTCGGCCGTCGGGCCGTTTATCCTCGCCCAAAATTTTTCGGTGTGTCAGTTCGTCAAGCGCTTCCTCAAAGTAGTAAGTAGTAAGCTTCCGCTCCCCTTCCAGAATCCCTTCTTCTTCCAAATGGGCCGTCAGTTCCTTTTCCAGAGTTTCTAGTTTCTGGTTGCGTAGGGTTTTGTCTAGTTCATAGAGCGCGGCCTCGAGTCGGGTCGCGAGGAATTTTTTGATTGTCGTCGCGAGCTTTGGGTGTTCTTTAATTTCAAGGGGAATTTTTACCGCGCCGACTACTTTTCTCATCTTTTCTTGAAATTGATTCAGGAGCGTGATTTCTTTTTGGGCGATTTCGAAAGCCCGGACGGCGTTTACTTCTTTCGCTTCCCGTCCTTCCATTTCTACCATATTGATCTGGGTCTCGGTGCCAGCGACGAGCGTCACTAATTCAAATCCAGCTTTAATCTGGGTGGCGGTTGGATTCACGATATACTCGTCTTTGTCGTGAGATTTTAAAATCTTGACGGCCGCGACCGGTCCATCCCAGGGGATTTCGGAAATTAAAAGCGTGGCCGAAGTGGTGAGGAGTGTGATAAAGTCCGGATCGTCTTCGTCGTCCAAGGCCAAAATAGTGACGATGATTTGGACGTCGCGTCGGAGTCGGTGGTCAAAGAGCGGCCGGATAGTCCGATCAATGATGCGGCCGGACAAGACCGCTTCTTCCGAGGCTTTGCCTTCACGGCGGACGTAGCGACTGCCTAAAATTTTTCCGGCGGCGTAAAAACGTTCTTCGTAGTCGACGATTAAAGGAAAGTAATTAACCTCGCGATCCTTTTTTGCGATAGTCGCCGTGACTAAAACGGCAGTTTCTCCGTAACGTCCCAAGACTGAAGCGGTTGCCTGTTCAGCCAGCCGGGAAACCTCGAGGACTAACGGTCGGCCATGGAAATCTAACTTAAATTCTTGACGATTCAGATCCATAAAAGAAAAACCATTTTTATTTTTTAAGCAAGACTCGCGGCAAGTCCTCGATGCCGATATATTCGTCGGCTGCTTCTTTTATTTTACCGGAAGCGGTACGACTAAAGGCCGCGACTTCTACTTCGCGCCCCATTCCCCATTTCAGATAATCGATGAGCGGCAGAAAATCTCCGTCACCGGTTACTAAAACAACGGTATCCAAGAAGCTCGCCATCCGAATCGCGTCCACCGCCATCCCGACGTCCCAGTCGGCTTTTTTCATGCCGCCGGGGAAAATTTGAATGTCTTTCATTCGGAGCTCGATACCGGCTTGTTTCAGGGCGTCGAAAAAAGAAGCTTCACCCATCGTGCTGTCGGTTTTGACGACGTAGGCAAGGGCTCGGATGAGTTTCCGGCCGGCCAGGAGATGGCGGATTAATTCTTTGTAATTGACTCGGGAATTGTAGAGATTTTTCGAAGAATGATATAGATTTTGAATGTCTAAAAAGATTCCCACGCGCTGATCTTTGTGTTTCACGCTCATGAACGATTATTTTTTGAGATCGAGTTTTTTAATTAAAGCTTTATAGGCCTTGGGTTCGATTTTCGAGAGATAATTAAGGAGGCGGCGTCGTTTGCCCACCATTTTCAAAAGTCCCCGACGTGAATGATTGTCCTTAGGATGATGTTTTAAGTGAGCCGCGAGTTCGTCAATTCGTTTACTTAAAAGAGAAACTTGAATTGGCGTTGAGCCGGTATCGGTTTCGTGAATACCATGTTCTTTAATCACCAGCTTTTTTTGTCGAATCGTAAGCATAGAGGTTTTATTTTTTTAATTTTAATATAATGCGTTTCTCTTTGGCGTTCACGAGTTCAATTTTGAAAGTGTACTTTTGTCCTTCGACTAAATGTTTTTTCATCTCCTCAACGCTGCCGAATTCGGAGACGTGAATCAAGCCCTGAATTTCAGAGTCTAGTGCGACGAAGGCGCCGAAAGGATTGAAGCGGGAAATCGTTCCCGGCGTTTCCTCGCCGTTTTTGTATTTTTCATCAACGCGTAGCCACGGGTCGGGCTTTAGGGCCTTGAGGGAAAGGGAGACGCGACCGTTTTTAATCTCGACGATTTTGGCTTTGACCGCGTCGCCGATTTTGACGATTTCTTTCGGATTTTCAATCAAGCGATGGTCAAGCTCGGAAATATGAATCAAGCCTTCAATGTCAGGGTTGTCGGCAAATTTGATAAAGGCTCCAAAGTCAGCCACGCCGGAGATGATGCCGTCGATGATTTGGCCGGCTTGATACTGATTCAAGGCTTCTTTGACGTTCGCCTCGGTCAATTCTTTCTCGGACAGGATGAGTTTGTTGACTCGGGGTTTCAAGTCCATAATCTTTACCTTCAGATCCTCGCCGATAAGTTTCTTGAGTTCGGTTGAAATTTTATTCCGGTCTCCGTCATCGACTCGCGGGTAATGATTCGCGGCCAGTTGCGAAACTGGTAAAAAAGCTTTTAAGTTATTCACTTCAGTCAAAAGACCGCCCCAGTTCGCGCCGGTGATTTTGACCGTAATCACCTCCCCCCGATCTTTGAGTTCCTTGAGATCCTGCCAGGTTTTTTGCCGCCCGGCTTCAGTCAAGGATAGTTCGACATAGCCATTTTCATTCTCGGGGTTGATAATTTTTGCCGAGAGTTTGTCGCCCGGCTTTAAAGGCTTGATGATGTCACTGGCATTCATGTATTCAATGCCGTAGACAATGCCGGTGCCGAACTGACCTAAATCGAAGTAGGCGGATTTAGGGGCTCGATTCATAAAAATACCATCCACGAGGTCGCCGTGTTTTAAAATCGGCATCAAATTGGGGTCATTTTTCAAAAGTTGGATCAACGGGGAGACCAGTTTCTTTTTTAGCGTATTCATATATAGTTGAAGCCATTATAAAAAAAATCGAGGGAGAAGTCAAATAGATAGAAAAAAATTGACGTAATAACCTCTATGTAATATGCTACCCACAGTTCGTTACTAAGGTAGAACTTCTTGAGGTTTTGGCAAGAATCGTCCCTTTCAAGTTTGGAGGTCAAAGAATGCCAAGTATTGTTAAAGAGTGGGTTTCGAGACTTTCTTACAAACAACAAGCTGTCTTGATACTTGCCCTTCGTGGATGCGACGGGGTGCCGAAAAGTGATCCGGCGAAACCCCTCATTCGCTATTATCGTAACGTCATTTTGAATAACGCCGCAAAGCCGGGCACAAAGGGATACAGCGTCTTCATGATGGCCAAACCTCCCAGTCTCAAAGACGTTTTCTATCAGAGACCAGATCATTACCCCGTTCATTGGTTAATGCATTTTCTGTACGGCGCAGAGATCGTCGGATACAAACATCCTGACGAGAGGGTACGTGAATACTGGAAAGCTATCTATTTTAAAGGCGTTACCGCTATTCATCTCAACCCAGAGACAGAGGAACAACTAGACAAACGACTAAGTCCAGGCTCGATGGGTTAGATCTATCTAGGCGCTGTAGCGAGAAATCTTAGAAGACGGGACCGCGTCTACCAAGACGATGGCCCCGTCTTCATCCTTATCCGAATTCATCAGTTTCTCGTGGATTCAGTTTGGCGAATCTTTTTTGATTACATAAAGATATATTTTAAGTCTTCTTATGTGCCCAGAATTTTAAACATATTCAATTGAGGTTATATTATAGTAACGCGAATCCTTAAAAATTAAGGATTATGAACTCGAGTATATGGTTTATAAAAAACAATCAAAAACAAGAAAAGTAAGATTCTGTCAAAAAGCTTTTGTCTTCAACGAAAAAGGAAGGTTTTTGACAATGCGTCGTACTAAAACCGCACCCTCTAATCCTTTAAAATGGGATCTTCCAGGAGGTAACGTGGAATTTGGTGAAAATCTTTTGAAGTCAATACAACGAGAAATTAAAGAAGAAACTAGTCTTCAAGTTAAGAGGATTACCCCTATCGACGTGGAAGGACATATAAACCTTCAAAATGATTACAGGATAACGCTGGCATATAAAGCCTTTGTCTCTAAAGGAAAGTTTTCTGTCAGCTGGGAACATGATTTGTATAAATGGGTAACCGCAGATGAATTTCTGAAACTAAAAACGACGAAGAAATTAAGAAAGTTTACTAAGAATCTAATAAAGGAACTACTACAGAACAACTCTTGAAGATATAACTGAAAAGATAGTTCGACCGCTCGTCGGCATTTGAAAACGGCTCTCATTTCGGTTAGAATAAGGTAATGGTTATTAATTGGTACGGCGAAGGTTGTTTTAAGATTCAGACTGGAGGATTGACGATCCTGACAGACCCTTTCGATGCCTCGACGGGACTGACCCCGCCTCGATTCAAAGCCGATGTCACCATTAAAACCTTGACTTCTTTACCTATCGAATCTACGTTTGGCGCGGCACTTACGGAGGAAGTCACGGTGCATGGTCCGGGTGAATATGAAATTAAAGGAGTTGAGATCAAGGGTTGGCCGCTTGAAGAAAAGCGTTCTTCGGAAGCGACGCTTAAAACATATTATATTGTCGGCGTTGAAAATATGCGCCTGGCGTTTTTAGGACACATGAGTGAAGGCGAGGCTTCGCTTTTGGAGAATCTGGGCACGGTTGATATTCTGTTTCTACCGGCTGGTGGCGCCCCTTACCTCGATCCCGAAGTCGCCTCTTCTTTAATTAAACAATTAAATCCCAAGATGGTCATCACTTCTTTTTTTAAGGTTTCAGGATTAAAACGAAAGGCCCACGAGGTTAAGGAATTCTTAAAAGAGATTGGCGAGGAGGCGGAGACGCAGGAAAAATTGACCATTAAAAAATCTGATTTGCCCGAGCGCATGCGGGCGGTCGTTTTACAAAATTAAGGACGATTATCCATCACTATGTGGAAACGATTGCGGGTATTTATCGCTGAGCTGCAGAAGGCCGAACTCGAGATTCGGAAAAAGTGGATGTGGATTTCAGGTGTCGCGGCGGCTTTCGTGGTCTTACTACTAGGTCTCTTTACGTTTCAGGGTATTATTCCTTCCATTGATTCAGTTGAACGAGAGGTTGCCCAGAGTCAAAATCCGGCGGCCACGCCTCCCGGAGTAGCGCAGGTGGTTTCGACTGGGATCTGGGAAGGTGTAAAACAGGTGTGGAAAACGGGAAAGTCGATCTTTGATTTTCTAGGCGGACAAATCGGTACGACTCATAAAGTTGATATCATTATTGATAATAAAGCGAAACAGAATTAAACTGCTGTTTTTGGGGTAGGCCAATCAGGCCTTTTTATTCATGGCTAACATCGAAAAACGCGAAATAACGAAAGAACTTCAAGAGTCTTATTTGGATTACGCGATGTCCGTCATTGTTTCGCGCGCTTTGCCGGACGTCCGGGACGGATTAAAGCCGGTCCAGAGAAGAATTTTATGGGCGATGTGGGATTCGGGATTGACGGCGGAGGCGAAGCTCAAGAAATCCGCCAATGTCGTGGGCGAAGTGATGGGCAAATACCATCCGCATGGCGACACCGCGATTTATGACACGCTAGTCCGGATGGCCCAGGATTTTTCTCTTCGTTACCCTTTGATCATCGGTCAGGGCAACTGGGGTTCGATTGACGGCGATAACGCCGCCGCGATGCGTTATACCGAGACAAAACTCGCCAAGATCGCCGCCGAGCTTTTAGTCGATATTGAAAAGGAGACCGTTGATTGGCAGCCGAACTATGACGGGAGCCGCGAGGAGCCGAAGGTCTTACCGGCCAAGCTCCCTCATTTGCTTTTGAACGGGGCGGTCGGCATCGCCGTCGGTATGGCGACGAACATCCCGCCTCATAACTTGGGCGAAGTCGTGGACGCGGTCATGCACCTGATTGACGATCCGAAAGCCACCGTCCTCGATCTTTTGAAATTTATCCAGGGACCGGATTTTCCGACCGGCGGTATCATGTACGATAAGAAAGCGATTGCCGAAGCCTACACGACTGGAAGAGGCGCGATCACGACGCGGGCGCTGGCTGAAATCAAGGAGCGCGGCACGCGCGGTTTTACGATTGAAATTAGCGAAATTCCTTACCAAGTCAATAAAGCCGAGTTGATCATTAAGATTGCCGAACTGGTCCAAGATAAAAGGATTGAAGGTATTAGGGATATTCGCGATGAGTCCGATAAAGAAGGCTTGCGGGTCGTGATTGAGCTTAAAAACGACGCCGCGCCTCAAAAAGTTTTGAACCAACTCTATCAACACACCGACCTCCAGAAGGATTTTCATTTGAATATGATCGCCTTGATTGACGGACTCCAGCCGCGGGTGCTGTCTTTAAAAGATGTCTTGGTCGCCTACGTGGCCCATCGGCAAACGGTGGTTCGAAAAAGAGCTGAGTTTGACTTACGAAAAGCCGAGGAGCGCGCCCATATTTTGATCGGTCTCGCGAAAGCGCTTTCAATAATTGATAAAGTGATCGTGACGATCAAAAAGTCAAAAGATAAGGACGAAGCTCACGCTAATTTGAAGAAAAACTTTGACTTTAGTGACCTGCAAGCGACCGCCATCTTGGAGATGCGGCTTCAGACCTTAGCTAATCTTGAGCGCCAGAAAATCGACGATGAGTTGGCTGAAAAGAAGAAACTAATCGCCGAATTGAATGTACTCCTGAAAGACCCCAAGAAAATTTTAAAGGTGATTAAGGATGAGTTGACGTTGATTAAAACAACCTATCACGATGAGCGGCGGACCAAAGTCGTGTCAGGTGGACTGAAAGAGTTTCGCGAAGAAGACTTAGTTCCGCAAGAAGAAGCCATCATCACGTTTTCCAAAACTGGTTACATCAAGCGCGTGCCCCCCGGCAATTTCAAGAGTCAGAATCGCGGCGGCAAGGGTCTGATCGGTTCGGACGTTGGCGATGAAGACTTCTTGGTTCACTTTTTGGGCGCCAATACCCACGACAATATTCTTTTCTTTACCGATCGCGGCCGAGTCTTTCAGACGAAAGTCTACGAAATTCCGGCCTCGACGAGGACAGCCAAGGGTAAGCCAATTCATAATTTTCTGGAAATTCCGGCTGAGGAGCGCGTGAGCGCGATCGTGAGCTATCCCAATTCCGAGAGCGATACGCAGTATCTGATTATGACGACGAAAGACGGCATGATTAAAAAGACGCCGTTAAAGGAATTCGGCAATGTCCGTCGTAACGGCATCATCGCGATCTCTTTGAAGAAAGGCGATCTTTTGAAATGGGTGGAGCTTTCTTCCGGCACTGATCAAGTGATTATTACGACTACTCAGGGTCAGGCAATTCGTTTCAAAGAGTCACAGGTGCGATCGATGGGTCGGGCCGCTTCGGGCGTTCGGGCGATCCGGTTAAAAAAGAACGACGAGGTGAGTTCATTGGACGTGATTGGCCCGAAAAAATCCGAGGCTTCCAAACAGAGACTGCTGGTTGTGATGGCCAATGGCTACGGCAAGCAAACACCGCTTAGCCAGTACAAGGTGCAGCGTCGCGGCGGCGCCGGCATTAAAACCGCGAAAATTACCGTGAAAACCGGTCGGCTGATTGCCGCCTACGTGATTGACGCGCAGGAAGAGATATTCGCGCTTTCGGCCAAGGGCCAGATTATTCGGACGTCCTTGAGTAACGTGAGGATTGCCGGTCGCGCCACTCAGGGCGTGAGGGTGATGACTTTGAATCAAGGCGATGTTTTGGCTGGCGTCATCTGTTTTTAAAATAGGTTCTAGCTTTTTCACTCGTCATTTTTTCCCGAAGTGAGGTATAATAAATTTATACTTCATACTTTTTACGTATGGGCAATATTCCCAAGAGTCGTTTGTTGTTAATGGGTGGCGGAGTTTTTCTGGTCATTTTTGCGATCCTTATTTTTACCGGTTTGATTCCGGGCTTGAAAAGTACTTCTTCGAAGCCGGATCCGAACGCCATTCCCTCGGTTAACCTCTCGGTCTGGGGTGTGTACGACACTAAGAAAATCATGACGCAGGTCGTCTCCGCCGGGCAGGCCGGTTCAATAACCTATCGCCAAATGAATCCGGCAACGTATGAAGATGATTTTCTAAAAGCGTTAGCGCTTGGCCAAGGGCCGGACGTCTTTATGGTTCATTCGAGCTGGCTGCCGAAAAAATTTGATATTATGGCGGGGGCCAGTACTGCCCAGTTTTCCCTTCAGAGCTTAGAGACTCTTTTCCCGCGAGTCGTCGAACAAGATTTTACCGCCAAGGGTAAGGTGTATGCCTTGCCCTTATACCTTGATACCCTTGCCCTTTTTTATAATAAAGAAATTTTTGACCAGAACGGCCTTGTTGAACCTCCGAAAACCTGGACTGATTTCGAACAATTAATCCCGACACTTCGGGAAGTGGATTTGACAAATAATAAAATTACTAAAGCCGCGGCCGCGATCGGCGGTTCCGGGAAAACCATTAATCGTGAGAGTGATATTATCAGTCTCCTGATGTTGCAGTCCGGCGTGACGATGACTGATGCGAAGTTCCGTGGGGCTTCGTTTAGTCAGAGCGGACTAGCGCCGCTCCGCTACTACCTTAAGTTTTCCGATCCGAAAAGCCGCGTCTACACCTGGAATGACGGTTTGAATTATTCGGTTGATTGGTTTTCCGAGAAAAAGGCCGCCATGATGTTTAATTATTCTTTCGCCATCGATCTTTTGAAGAAGAAAAATCAGTTTTTGCGGTATGGCGTGAGTCCGATGTTGCAGCCAGGCGGCAGTAAACCCGAGGTGAATTACGCGAGTTACTGGGGGTTGGCCGTGTCTAATAAGTCCAAGAATCAACGGGCGGCCTGGAATTTTATAACCAAGCTCACGACGAGTCAGGCCGGGATGGAGCGCTATTCGAAATTGACTGGACGTCCTCCGGCGCTTCGGGCCTTGATCGAAAAATACAAAAATGATCCCCAGCTGGGAGTTTTTGTACAGCAAGCCTTGACGGCTCGTTCCTGGCTTCAAGTCGATCATGAACGGATCGACGTGATTTTTTCCGATATGGTTGATTCGGTCTTGACCGGTGAGCTTGACGCGGGTAAAGCCTTAAAGCGGGCGGCGCAGACGATTACGGCCATGATCCAGCAACAGAAGAAATTCACTCCATGAAATCTTTGAGGAGGCTTTTAGTCTTACTCGTCGCCTTTTTCGCGCTCAGCCCAAGTCTTTTTCCCGTCGCGACTGTCCGGGCCTTAGGCGGACCGGGTCTCTCGGTTTTGGAGCAGTCGCCGTTTATCATCGTGGATTGTGAACCGTCATATTCTCCCAATACTAAGCAAGGTGATGTCGTTGGTCTGGACAATCAAGGCCACCCAATTATCGCCGCTAAGCCCGGCTGCGGCATCGTCAGTTTCCTGAATCTTATCCGCCGGATCACCAAATGGGGAATTTTTTTGACTATTCCCCTCGCGACCATTTTCATTGTCTACGCCGGATTTGTTATACTGTTTTCATACGGTTCTGTGGAAAAAGTAAAGAGCGCTCAAAAATCAATTCGGATTGCTTTGACCGGAGTAATTATCGCTCTGCTCTCTTGGCTGATTATTAACGGCATCTATATTGCCCTGACTGGTAGCCCGGTGGCAGTTCAATTTGTGCCGGTAGCCTTCGCGCAGGGCTGTGGCGGCGGCGGGCCGGCCAGTCCGTATGCTTTAACCAATCCGCTGGGCACGACTTGCGTCACCACGCTTTTGAAAAGGATTGCCAATTATGGTTTCGTGATTTCCATTCCGGTGACTGTTTTAATGATTGTCATTGGCGCTTTTCAATTGCTCTTTTCGGCCGGTAACGCCGAGAAGGTCAAGGCCGCTGGGCGCACCATTACCTATTCGCTCGTCGCTTTTGTGGTGATTATGCTTTCCGTGAGTTTGGTGAATTTGCTCTGGTACATTATAAATACCGCTGCCCACTAGGGCATATTTTTCAGATAGTAATCCCCAGCTTGGATATGTACAAGACTAGGCATGTAGTTTATTATTGAGAGTGGAAATGAAAATTATCAAATAAAGGTCGAGCATCATTAATACTTTGATTGAATGAATCTATGAATAAATTCAAAGGTGCCGTTACGATTGCAAGTAGTATGGTTCTGGCGAGTGTCCCGTTGCTCGCGTTTGGTCAGATAGGGGCCGGCGGCGAGTCTATTCCGTCAGGATTCCAAAGCGTGACTGGATTCCGGAACTTTATTACTTCCATTGGAAATTTCCTTTTCGCGATCCTTTTGGTCATCGCCGTAATCTTTATCATTTTTGCCGCCTATAAATATCTTGTGTCAGGCGGTGATCCGGAAAAGGTCAAGTCGGCTTCGAATACCCTCTTGTACGCGTTAGTCGCAGTAGTCGTCGCCCTTCTGGCTCGAGGACTGGTCTCATTAGTAAAGACCTTCGTCTCAACCTCTGTTCCCGGTACGTAATCTTTGATTCTTTTTGTTATTAAAAAGCCCCGCGGGTCGTGAGAAGAGTTTCTCTCTTCGTGACCCGCGGGGTTTTTGGTTTCTACGGAATGTGCAGGAGGAGCTCGCCTTTGTCGAAACTCCTCGTAATCGTGAATACTCCTCCTTGCTTTGTTCGGGCCCAGAACTCGTCAATCGGGTTGCCCGTTTCTCCGGTTTTGGAGAAGGCGGTGTACGATTGACTACCCGGGCCAAGGACAACGGGCTTAGTTTTCGGATTGTTGGGGTCGTTCGTCGTGAATTCGAGTTCGCCCTGCTTAGATCCCCACTCGTTCCAGTAGTAACAGCCGTGCTCGGTATTGATGTCAGTGATATGGCACCACTCACCGTTCACGCTCACCGGAATCGCGATCTCGCGGGACCAAACCGTTTTTTGCGGTGCCGGCGCGGCGGGCGGGGATCCTTGTATGCCAAGCGCATGGAAGAAACTCGAGACGTCGCTCCGTGCACGTGCGACTGTCCCAACTACCGATCCCTCTGGGTAAAAGCTGATTACAATTCGGATAGCGACAACCACGAGCGTCATCACGACCCACCTTGTCCACTTTTTTTGCCCGATAAGAATCAGGAGTAAAATAGTGGAAATGACGAGGAGAAGCGGGATGATCTGATCTGGTCGGTTGGCAACTGGCACTTGCCAGGCAAAGATGCCGAAGAGTGCATCAACTGTTACCGCTGTCCAGGCCCATCGGATTACGTCATCCGGAACTTCGAAGATTCGGAAGTGATGACCGACGATCTTGACGTTCCGGAAATATTCCGCGACCGCGAGTGCCAACGGCTGAATCTGGGTTAGGATTAAATAGAGCGTGGCGACAAAGGGTATCATCGCCACCAACGGAGTGATGAGACTCGTCTGCCCCAACAACACTCCTTCCGTCATCCCCACGATGAGGATGATGACTGGCCAGAACACCGTCCAGAGCAGGAACCGCCGTACGTAGAAATTCGCGCGGTTCCACTTAATCTTGGCTTTTCTTTTGGTTGCTTTCCAACCCGCTCGTTTTGCCGCGCGAAACGCTTCCAACCTTTTTTCCAGTTCTTCTTCGAGTCTGGTCATGGCTTTCTCCTTTACCGTCGTCGTAGCCAGGGCGGCAGTTCGATTTTAGGCAATCGTAGCTTCGGTAGTTTGACTCTGAAGTCAAGACTACCATCGTTTAACGCTCCTGGTAGACGCTCTTTTTTCTCGGCCGATTCATTAACCCGCCGAGCGTATTCGTTCAAACGTTTCGTCTGTTGCACGAGATGCTTGAGCCGAGCGGCATCTTTTTTGATCTGCTCAGCTTTTCGGAGGTCTTCAATTGTTTTGACCTCCTTGTCTTGAAGCTTCTTGCATTCTTCATCAAGTTTCAGAACTGCCGGTAACGCAAGAACGATATTGTGGCACCTATCCTTTATTGTTTCGGAGGTTGTGGTGTCTTGAAGGTAATCAGCTGCCCGTTTCCAGAATTTGTCCCACAGCATTTCTCTTCCTCTGTCGGACACTCCTCCCGATGTTTGAGCGGCAGTTTTTGACTCGGGCCTTCCGCCACTACCGGCTTTCCCCCCTTCGACTTCTTCGTAAACTGCAAGCGCGGCCTGGAAGTCGTCGAAGAAGTCAGTCAGTTTTTCACTGACGACCGCAATCAGCGGTGGTTGTTTTTTCCCCCAAGACTCGAAGAGGTTTTTTGAAGCCCCTGTGAGTCCTTCCACGATCTGTGACCGAAGGATAGAATCCTTTGCCAGGTGTAGGTGTGCATAGTGCGCGGACCACTGCGCCGCTTTTCTGAGGAGTGGGTCAAAGGCGCTTACGATCGTTCCTAAGACGACCTCGGTCCGTTCCTTTTTGCTCGAATCCGGGGTCATCTTTCGGGGTGTCTCCGTCGCTTCCGGCATCGCTCTTTCTTTTTTAGCCATCTCTTTCCTCCATTTTCTTCAGAAACCGCTTTTTTTGGAGCTGATTTCTGATATGATGATATGTAAACGTGCAGTCGTAACTGCCTAAATCAATCTCGAGGCCAACTCGAGACTATCTCTGGTATAGCATACTTCAGTACAAATGTCAATCTTAGCCAAAATCAAGAGAATTCCTCTGGAAATCTACGTTTTTGTCCTTTTACCAGTCATTGTTTTTAGTATCTACGGTTTTATTGATCCGTCGCTCGCCAAGCTCTCCTCCGTCTCTTTTAAGCACACCGCGATCTATTACTTTGCCTTCGGCGGCTATCTTTTTTTAGATGCTTTTTTGGTAATTGATGTTTATTTACTAGCCAAGATTTGTATCTGGATTACGGAAATTATTTCTCAAAAACTAGGCTTGACGAACGCGAAGGCAAAAATTTCCCGTAGGCCCAACTGGGCGGCTATCCGAAGCACGCTTTTCCTTTTTACGATGATCCTTTTGGTCAGTGCTTGGGTGGGTTGGATGGCGACGTTCATTAATCAAATTGGTCTGGGTCGAGTCGTCGAGGGTAGCGCCGCGTTGATGGCCTTTGATAAGGCAGTTTTTGGATTCTATCCGCCTTTCACGAGCTTTCCGAAAAATCCTGAATGGTTCTTTGACGTCCTCGCGCTCTTTCTTGTCTTAGTCTATAAGATGCTCAGCCTTTTTTTTTCAGTGGTGTTTCTCGCTGTCCTCGTTAAAAGTAAAGAGCTTTTCCGAAAATTTATTCTGGTATTTTTTCTGACCTGCCTTTTCGGTTTTCCGATTTGGTACCGGTATCCGGCAATCTCCCCTCATCTGATGTATGGTTATAACGTGCTTGGCGCGCCGATTGCTCCTTCGATTCAGCGCGCGGTCAGGGATGATGAAGTGAATCCGATTATCAAGGTGTACATCGCTAGTATCAAAATGGATATTGACGGCGTTTCTGAGGAGCGGGTTAAATTTGTCGGCCAGAAATATTATTCACTGACCACCTTTCCGAGCATGCACGCCGCCTGGGGGGTCGTGATCGCTTATTTCGCGATTATGATCTGGCCTCCACTTGGTTTGATTTTCGTGCCCTGGGCAGTCGTAAATCTTTTTGCCGCGGTCATAACCCAGTGGCATTACGCGGTTGATATGCTCTTGGGGGGGGGCATTGGACTTTTCACGATTATCCTAGTAAATTTCTTGGTAGCGAGAGAGGCGAAGTGGCGGAAGACGGATAAAGATTTTTTGATTGTCGGGGTGATTCAGTCGGATTTCAGAAAGGCCATTATGGGAATCCAGAAGTACGCTAAAGATTTCTGGAATCAAACGCGGATAGTTTTTCCGGAGAGAAAAAAGTAAAACTCCCGTGACGCCTGCCCATATTTATAAGCCCTCGTGGTGGAATTGGCAGACACACTAGCTTTAGGAGCTAGCGCCGCAAGGCATAGAGGTTCGAATCCTCTCGAGGGCACAACGGGTAATATAAGGTAGGCAAGATCCCGCGAGGCGTATAATTATGACCAACAAAAAATTTCTAATCTTAGCTATTCTTTTGATTCTTCTCTTGAGCATTAGCGTTATTAAGTTTGCTGGTGAAAAGTCAGAAATACCGCCAGAGTATAAGACGCGCCAGCCTTTCGAGTTGAGAGAATTATCAAGCGAAGAATACGCGAAAGCTAAAGAAGAATTTTTGGAATTAATGCATACTCACGATCCAAAATTTGCTCTAACGGAACTGCGAGAACGCGTAAAAACAGATAACGCCCTGTTTCGTTCTTGCCATGCGCTTGTGCATGAAATCGGACACGCTGCCTATGAGAAGTACGGCGATTTTGCTGAAGCCGTGAGGTATCAAGATGAGATTTGTAATTCCGGCTACCTACACGGAATTATTGAGACTCATTTTTCTAAAAGTGCCGATGTTTTTACTGCAATGAAAACAGTATGCAGTCCCTATCCGATCGGAAAATACTTAAGTTGGGAATGTTATCATGGCGTAGGACACGGCGTTATGTATTACACCTCTAACGACTTACCCAAATCGCTGGAGCTGTGCGATAGATATGAAAGTTTTTTTGCGCGCACGAATTGCGCGAACGGAGTCTTCATGGAGAACTTTAACACTGACCAGAAATTACACCCCTCGAAATTCCTAAAAAAGAGCGATCCATTCTACCCATGTCAGGAACAAGCCTCACGCCATAAAGATGATTGTTATTTATATGCGCCGACATACTACTTGAGTCTTCATAAAAATGATTATGTCGGCGCTTTGAAATGGTGCGAGGGCGCGGAACTTCCTTCTTACCAACTCATTTGTGCCCGAGGCGTCGGCAGTCAAGCGATCAAAGAAAATATCAACACCTCAAAACTTGTTGAAGAAATTTGCATGAGTCATAAGTCGGCACAAGTGGGTTCGTGTATTAATGGAATGGTTGGTTTATTCATCAATCATTATGGTTCTTTAGAGCCGGCTCGAAAACTATGCGAACAGTTGGAGCCGTCAAATAGACAAACCTGTTATTTTGCCATACGATTAAGTTCCGGACTATTTAATTGATGAACGGCGCGCTAGCTCTGCATAGATACTCATGCCGGGTATTAACGTTCGCAGATGTAGATAAACGCCGGCGGGAAGTTAAGCAATGTGAAATCTAAGGTCACGCGCTTAAATGTTTTTTTGAATTGCCGGTAAGAAGAAAGCGAGTATTGAAATTGGACGTAGGCGCCTCCGGGCGTGAGCGCCGAGAAGATTTCGCTAAAGATTTTTTCCGATATTGGCTTCGGGAGTGACGTTAAAGGCAGTCCGGAGATGATGCAATCAACTTTTTCGATGCCGGATCTCCGAAGATGCTCGCCTAGCCTCTCTGCTGAATCAGTGATGACCGTGAGCCGCTGATCCCTGATTATTTCCAAAAGTCTAGCGAAATAACTATTGACTTCGAAAACAAGCAGGCGGGCATCTGGCCGCATGCGTTCCAAAATAATTTTGCTGATACAGCCGTTCCCGCCGCCCAGTTCTACGATCGTGTGTTTTTCTCTAAAATCGATTGACCGAACAATTTTTTCTGATAAGAAGCGCGAGCTCGGCGTCGCCGCACCGACAGTCCGGAGGCTTTTTAGATATTCGGCCAGAAACTTCAATCGCTCAATCATGCGCTTTTTAGGGGAGGCGTTCGAGAGTAAGGTTAAGAGTCAACCGGCCGGTGGCGTTGTCGGTCGTGTAATGATAGACGTTTTCCCGATTGTCTTTCCATTGGTAGCCGGGCGGCGCTTCGATTGAAAATTCGAGCGCGGTGTCAACGCCGGACTGTTTTTCATAGATAAACGTATAGGGAACTGGCGATCGTCCCAAAGTGAGCTTCCGAAGGTTTTGGTACTGAAGAGTTGCTTTTTTAGTCGTGCCCGCGGGCGTGTCGAGCCACCCGGCAAAAACCGTTTTTCCCGCTTCGAGATATTCGGCCGTGCTCCATTTTTCGTGAAGCGTGCGCGTTGCTTCGATAGTTTGCACCTGGAGATCGACGCTATAGTTTTCATAGTCATGGGTCGGAATATCTTTGATTTTCAGGCCATTCGCTCCGGTCAAGGCCGCGTTCCTCGGTACAAAGAATTTTAAGAAATCGTGATTCGTCGTGCGGTACCACCATTCTTTGGCCGTCTCCCCGCTATGGGTTCGTTCAACGGTCAGGTTGTTAGTCACCAAGCCAAGGCCGTCAATCCGGCTTTCTAAGCGAATCTTTTGGCGGATAAAGGCATCGCTCTTGTCGCCGCCGATATTGGCGTTCACGACGGCCAGATAATCGCCGGAGAAATTATTGGGCAGACTCGCGACTTCGCCGTCTAGGTTTATTTCGTGAACGTAGCTTTGAAGCACCGGATCTTTGAAGTACGTCATAATATTCTTTGCGTCAAAACTTTCCTGGAAATCGGCGATTAATTTCTGTTTTTGATCGTCGGAAAGAACGCTGATTTTTTTCAAGAGGAGCGGCGTCAACACTTTGAGGATTCGTTTTGGCTGTCCGGCAGACTTGTCCTTGCCAGCCTCAACTTCTGCTTGGATCGTCGGCAGGAAGTTATCGCTCGTGATCGTGAGTTGATAGTCGGGTAATGCAATCGGTCCCACAGTCTCAAGGATTTTTTTAAGGACGTTGACGTTCACGGCCACTATGGCGTTGAAGCTGACATTTTTTTCCTGGTAGATTTTGGAAGCCTCGAGAAATTGAATAGTTTTTTTGGCTGATTCCGGGAAATCAAAGAACCAGTTGGAATCGCGGGCTGCCCAATTAACGGTAATTTTCTGCAGTTCTTTTGGCGGGATGGTCTTAAGATCCAGTTGGCCGTCGGGGTCGTAAATGTCCCGGACGTCAATCGTGCCCAGCGTACCGTGAGTGATAGTCAGGTCGGCATAGCTGCCGATAAAACCTCCGCCGGGGCGGATTTCTGAAGGGTTTTGGAACAGCACTAGGAGGTGTTGAGGCTTGGGATTATCGAGCCAGATCGTGAGCTCTTGAAGAAACCCTTGATTCTTGTAGAGGCTCACAGTTGCCGGTAGGTACCATGAATTCGCGTCGTAGCCGAATTCCGCGCTTTGATTTTTGAGCTCGGCGCTTAACGAGCTTATATCAGTCAAGGATCGGTCAATGTCTTTCAGGGCAGTGATTACTTTTTCGCCCTCGCCGTTCACGATCCATTCAAAACCGTTGGTTTTGAGCTCAGCTAATTTTTCCATAAGCCCGAAGCCGGCTCCGCTTATTGTCCCTACTCTTTTCAAAAATCCGGTCAGGTTTTTTGCTTGATCCGAGAAAAGACCGATGATACTCGCGAATGTATCGAGATGGAGGCGGTCTGCCTGGTTATTGATACTCGTAACTTGTTCGTTGATTGACTGAAACGCGTTCTTGGCATTTCCGGGATCCAGACCTTTGAGCGCTTGTTTAGCTTCGTTCAACTTACTAAAAATGACCGTCGTTGATTGACGGGCTTGGCGCGCGAAATCAATAAAGCTTAAGGCGTACACTTCGAGAACAATCAAAACCAAACTTAGGAAAGTCGCCGTGAGTATTTTTGGAAAAGTCAGGCGACGAATTCGCTTGAGCGGGAGCGGGGTGACGCGTAACGTTCGTTTAAGGAGCGGCGATTTTTTTGGAGGAATGATGTCGATTAAGGTTGGCTTCATGGAAAAGATCAAGAGTTTTTTTGGCGGCGTCGGTCCAGGAAAAGCGGAGGCTGTTTTCAAGGCCTGCCCGGATTAAATTTTCTCTCGTCTTATTAGTATGGAGGATATTCTGTAATGCTTCAACGAGTTCGTCGATGCGCCAGGGGTCGATGAGCAGTCCGGCGTCCCCCACGACTTCCGGCAGCGAGGTGCGGTTGCTCGCGACGACCGGGATTCCGCAGGCTTGCGCTTCGAGTGGCGGCAATCCAAAGCCTTCAAAAAAAGACGGGTAGACGAAGGCCGAGGCGGCGTTGTAGAGGAATATTTTTTCTTCCTCGCGCACCTGTCCCCAGAGAATAATTTTCGATCGATGAGGCGACCGATCTCGTTCGCGGAGAATATCTTGGTAGAGCCAGCCCGGCCGGCCAGCCAGGATCAAACGGATATCCTGATTTATTGGATTTTTTTGGAGGAGATTGAAGGCGCGGATCACGCCCCGGATATTTTTGCGCGGCTCAAGGGTTCCCAGATAGAGCAGATAGGGAAAGCTAATTTGGTGCGCCTGTTTGAAATTTTTGAGTCCCGCGTCGTCTCGGGGTAATGGTCGGAGGTCGGTCCGTACGCCTTCGTAAATCGTCACTATTTTTTTCGTGGGGACCTGCAGTTGGGAGGCGATGTCATATTTGGTGAATTCGGAATTAGCGATGATGTTTGTCGCCTCTGCCGCTTGTCGCCGGAAATTTTGGAGCCAATGCCAGAAGCGTTGCCGTGCTCCGAAAAACTCGGGATGATGGACGAACGAGAGGTCGTGGAACGTAATAATGCGGGGCGCGTAGGTAGTCGAAAGAATGTTAAAGTGAGGGCTGAAAACGAGGTCGGTACCCGTCGCTTTGTCGATTGCCGGAAAGTGGAAAGAGCGGTTGGTAAAATCAAGTATTTTGTTGGGCAGGTGCCAGTCGATTATTTCTGTTTTCGCTCTCCGGCCTGGCAACTCGAGCGGGACTTTTTTCAGAAACCCATTATAGAAAAGCTGGTAGTGATTTTCCTGATCAAGAGTCAAAAGATGGGTCACGAGTTCACGCGTATACTCTTCGATTCCGGAAGAACCGCCGCGGCCCAGCAGTCGGACGTCAACGAGGATTTTCATTATCCTTACGCTAGCACCAGTTGATTTTTTCTCCAACTCCTTTTATGATGAGTTCCATGCCTATAAACCCTGAAATTATGAATCGCATTAAACCAGGCGCGACTATTCGCGTGATTGAGCGCGTGAAAGAAGGAGAAAAGGAACGCACGAGTCAATTTGAAGGTATTGTGTTGGCCCGGAAGCATGGGAGTGAAGCCGGGGCTTCGTTTACGGTGCGAGCCACGGTTGCCGGCGTCGGTGTTGAGAAGGTCTATCCTTTACATTCGCCATTGATTCAAAAAGTGGAAGTGTTGGAGTCGCCCAATAAAGTCCATCGTTCTAAGCTCTATTACCTCCGTGGCTTTTCACGGAAGGAAGTTCGTCGTAAGATTGGGAGCTCGCAAGAAAAAAAGACGCCGCAAAAGTAGTATTTATAGTGGCTCGTTTTTAATCATTTTTCTATTCAACGCGTTTGGCATACGCTATTACCTTGAGATATAATGAGGAGGAATCAGGAGAGAGAAAGTTGGGAGATGTTTGCTATCGGCTCATGAAACCGCTCGGGAAAGTAAAAATTCAATGGTCTCCGGAGTTCGCGTACGTGATTGGGCTTTTGACAACGGACGGGAACTTGTCGCCAGACGGCAGGCATATTAACTTTACGTCAAAAGATCGAGAGTTGGTCGGAAAGCGCGCGGGTACGAAGTAGAGAAAAAGTATTTTGTTATTCAATTTGGCGACGTTCTGTTTTATAGATTTTTAGTCAAGATTGGCTTGTCGGCTAAAAAATCAAAAACTCTTGCTCGTATAGAGATTCCCGAAAAATACTTTTTCGATTTTCTCCGCGGTCATTTCGATGGCGACGGGACTTTCTACTCTTATTGGGATCCACGATGGAAATCAAGCTATATGTTTTATACAGAGTTTGTTTCCGCCAGTAAAAAACATATTCTATGGCTTCAAGATAAAATCTTTTCCCTTTTAAAAGTTAAAGGACATCTGACAAAAACTTCAAAAAAGATAATCCATCAACTAAAGTATGCCAAAAAAGATTCTTTAAAGTTATTACGAAGTATCTATTATTCAAATAACGTACCTTATCTTAAAAGAAAATATTTGAAAATTCAAAAAGCTTTGGCTATAATCGAAATGAGTTTATAAATGCGCGGGTGGTGAAACGGTATACACGCCAGCTTGAGGTGCTGGTGCCGAAAGGCGTGGAGGTTCGACTCCTCTCCCGCGCACCAGAACAGAACTCAAAGGTTTTTTTGAAGCAGAAATGCGGGACGCGCGAAGCGCGTCCCAAGGATTCCCGCCGAATTCCCCCAACGAATTCAGAATTTTTGGCGCGCTTGCGCGCACTGTTTTTTCGCCAAGAAACAGGTGCGAGCCAAAGATTTCTTTGGCACAGACCTTTTTAGCAAAAAGGTCTGAATCAGAAGCAATTTTGTCCAATGATTGAGCGTCTTTTAGCCAGTTTTGGAAAGGTGCGAGCCAATCATTCTGCTTGTGTGAAAAAGTAAAGATTTCTTCTTCGAGCGACTTCTTTTCAGATAACAGTTTAGCTTTTTGTAAACAGTAGTCTGGTTGGTCAATTACTTGGTCAAGATACCCTGTAAGAAGTCGCTCTAACTTTTCCGACAAAGAAGAAATCTTTTTCTTTTTCTCTTCCACACAAGCAGTCAAAGACGGGGCGGAGTTTTTGTAGTCTTGCAAAGCAAGACGATTCAATTCCTCCGCCCAGTCTTTGGGCAAAGAAACTTTTTGAATTAAGGATGATAACTGCTTGTCTACTTCTTCGGAACGAAGCGACATTTCGGGACACTTCATTACCTTCGATTTTTTCGTGCAACGATAGTAAACATAATAGTGAACATTGCCATTTTTCTGTCGCTTCGTTTTGTTTTCAGCAGTTATCATCATTCCACATGAAGCACAGGAAATGAGTCCGCAATATGGTTGAGGTTCGTTCTGTGGTTTACGCTCTGGCTGTCCACGAAACTTCAACATTTCCTGTGCTTCATCAAAAAGTTTCTTTGAAATGATTGGCTCGTGCTTTCCTTCGTGGATTTCACCACCGTATTTGAATAAACCGATATAAAAAGGATTGGAAAGGATAAAAGACGCTTTGGTTTTGGAGATTCTCTTTCCGGTTCGAGTTGTAACGCCGGATTTCGCCAAAAAGTTTGATACATCCTCCAGTCGCATATTTCCTTTGACATATTTCTCAAAAGCCAAGCGTACAATGCGAGATTTTTTCTTTTCCACCACTATCGTTTTTGTTCGTGAATCGTTGAGATATCCCAAAGGTGCTTGGCTTGGAAATATGCCCATTCTGACTTTTTGGCGAAGTCCGCGTTTCGTATTTTCGGAAAGAGAATCTACATAGTATTTGCTTTGCCCGAAAGCCATATTCAACATGAACTTACCTTGTGATGTGGAATCACACCAAAAAGTTGGAAATTTAATGCTCGCAAGTTTCCTTGTGTCGAGGAGATAAATCACTTTGCCTCCGTCCACCGAATTGCGGGCGAGACGATCGGGATTCCATGCGAGAATGTTTCCGCCGAAAGTTTCAATTTCTTTCATCATCTTGTTAAACAACGGACGACCTGGAACTTTAGCAGATTGTTTTTCTACGATTTCGGCGGAAATTTCAATATTTTCCCGAACGGCGTATTCCCGCAATTCGGTGAGTTGAGCATCAATCGAAAGAACCTGCTTGTCCTCGACATCAGTGGACTTGCGAGCATACAAAAAGAATTTTTTATTTTCCATATTATTTATCATAGTAATAAAAATTCTTTTTGTATTAAGCAAATACTATGAGTCAAAATTGCTTCTGATTTCGCACCTGCTTCTTGGCGAAAAAACAGTCCGTCCCGCCGAAGGCGGGACTCCGAATTCGTTTGGAAAAATGGGGGGAAATCAGTGGGACGCGCTTCGCGCGTCCCACCATTTGGCTTTGAAAAAGCCGTTAAGTTCTGTTCTGGTGCCGGGGACAGGACTTGAACCTGCATGCCCTTGCGGGCGCTAGCTCCTAAAGCTAGTGTGTCTGCCAGTTTCACCACCCCGGCATAATTTACTTATTTTACACTCATTTTGAGCTCTAATCAAAACACCGCTTAGCGGTGTTTTGATTATCTAAATATTTATTAAATATTAAGCTCCGAAGAATGTCTGCGTAATGACTGAAGCCAAGGTCCTTAATATCAAACCTACGGCCAATACTACCGCAGCTCCGATAATGCCGTTCCAGATCATATCTTTCGCGCCCTCTTGTCCGGCCATATATCTGATACCGCCGATAACTATCATGATAACTGCTATAACGATAGCAATCATGATCAACCATGTTCCGATTCTTCTCATCAGCGTTTCTATCCTATCAAGCGTCAATGTTGGTCCTGAAGGTGGAACTATTGGGTCGCTTATTTGTGCCATCACTAAAACAGGCATCAAAAGCATCATTACCACTACCGATATGTATGTGTATTTAGCTAACTTGCTCATAATCCACCCCCTTTCTTGAGAAGAGTATTTGAACCTCTTCTTATTTTATTTAATAATCCTCTTTCTCTATCTTAATTAAAAAAATCTCCCGTTACAAGCGCAGATACTGTCTTTAATATCAATCCTACCGCCATGATCACCGCAACCCCTATAATACCTGAAATAAGCATTTGCCTTGCCTCCTTAGGGTCGCCACTTGCCATCATCCATTTTATCCCGCTTAAGACTATGACTATAACTCCTCCGATCATTCCTATCGTGAATAAAAAATTGCTTATTCTGGCTAATAGCTGCTCAATAGTATCGAAACCTATAATTGTCGGCGGCGGCAAAGCAGCGGATACAGGTAATCCGGCCAGAAATAAAGCAGGTATGAAATATTTAAGTTTATTAATCACTGCAGTTTAGAGGAGTAAATGAGTAGCTGCCCCCGGTTATGGCGTTTCCAACCGAAGCAATGATCGTATAAGTGCCGAGAATGACTATTATGCCGACAATTCCCCAGCCCAAAGCTTTTCTGGCATTACCTACTTTACTGGGATCACCGCGGCTGACCAAGAACATGATCCCGTAAAAAATAATGGCTATGACTATCAGGACCAAGGCTATGTTGGCTATCCAGCAGGCTAAGCCGTTAATAATGTTCATTAAGCCGTTTAAAGTAAGATTGATCCCGGGAGCGCCCTGAAGTGAATTCCCGGAAGACCCCTGAGCTTGAGCTTCGTTAAAAGAGAGGAGAAAACCCATGATCAAAAGATTTAATTTAGATGCCATTTTATAATTTTAACCTAGCCGTTGGCCAAATCAAGTATGCTCTGGATAAGTGTAAAGAATCCTTTCCCGATAAAGAGCACTATTAATCCCACAACAGCCCATAACAGAATAGTCCTGGCTTTAGTTACTTTACCGGGATTGCCGCCGGATGTAAGAAACATGATCCCGGAATATATGATTATAGCTACGGCTATCGGAAGGCCGATCTTGTATGCCAAATCTATAACTTTGTCTTTGTCTGAAGGTTTATCTTCCACG
>Ga0080064_1000570_pt1 | contig 94201 bp, 89 predicted proteins | sample Subgrocontami54m_FD_69260 | JGI IMG/M metagenome (GOLD analysis project Ga0080064, IMG submission 69260) | Subsurface groundwater microbial communities from S. Glens Falls, New York, USA - GMW46 contaminated, 5.4 m (SPADES assembly) (version 2) ...
CCTGGCGGGGCCGCGGCCCCCGCCGATCCTCGATCGATGAGCTGCCACAGCTCGTAAACGTCCTGATCGGCGATATGAGCCTCGTCGGACCACGGCCCGAGCGACCATACTTTGTCGAGCAGTTCCGCCGCTTTATTCCTCGCTACGAGAAGCGGCACCAGGAAAAGGCTGGCGTCACCGGCTGGGCGCAGGTCAACGGTTTGCGTGGGCAATCGCCGATCGAAGAGCGAACGCTGTACGATTTGTTTTATGTCGAGCACTGGTCTCCCGCTTTCGACCTGAAGATCCTGCTCCAGACGATCGCGGCCGTTATTCGCGGTCGCAACGCCTACTAGATCCTACCCGCACCGGCTCGTCACAACCCACACGGGTCCTTTGTCGTTTCGCGCGCTTCCGAAATGGAGGCTGCGGAAATCCGGCTCCTCCCGTTCGGGAAGAGCCAGGAGGGGGTGAGTCCCTCTCGTTGAGCGCTTGGAAGCTAGTCAGATCCCTTTTCGGCCTGCATGACAAGGAACAAGTGAGCAAACTGATCGTTGGCCTGGGAAACCCGGGCCCGCGCTACCACCACACGCGGCACAACGTCGGGTTCGCGGTCGTCGCCGAGCTCGGGCGGAGCCACGGCGTGCGCGCGGTGAGCCGTGGCGCCGCCATCGTGGGCGAGGGCACGATCGCGGGTCAGCGCGTCGCGCTCGCGGAGCCGACGACCATGATGAACGACAGCGGCCGAGCCGTGGCGCAGCTCCGCAAACGACACAACGTCTGGACCCCGTCCGATCTGTTGATCGTCTACGACGAGCTTGATCTGCCCTTGGGAACCGTGCGGGTCCGCTCTAGCGGCAGTGCAGGCGGACACAACGGGATGAAGTCCATCATCCAGGCCATCGGCGGGCAGGACTTCCCTCGTGTACGAGTCGGCATCGGTCGCCCTCCCCCGGGGCAGGATCCTGTCGAATACGTCCTGGGCAGGTTCAAGCCCGACGAACGGCCGATCATCGACGAGGCGATCTCCACGGCGGCCGATGCGATCGAGAGCTGGCTCGAGAATGGAATCGAAGAGACGATGAATCGCTTCAACGGCGCGGCACGCGGCAACGCATGAACGGCCTACACACCGATCGCCACGCGGTGCCCAGCGAGGTGGTCCGTCATGCGTCTCTCTAGCCTCCTTCCTTCCGTTCGGCAGGACGACGGCTACACAGAGCTCGTGCGGCGTCTCGATTCACAACCCTCATCGACGTTCTCGATCCTGGACGCGGCAAAACCCGCGCTTCTCGCTGCCCTGCACGGTGAATCGGACCGCCCTGTGATCCTGCTGGTGAGCCGACAAGCACGGGCACGGCAGCTCGCTCAAGAGCTGCAAGTCTGGTCCAACGCGCCCGATTCGATCCATCTGTTCCCAGATCTCGACGCACTCCCATACGAGCGTCTTCCCACGGGGCCTGAGCACCTGTACGACCGGCTGGAAGCAATGCTGGCTCTGGCAACCGTATCCGAGTCGTCGGGTCCGAAGCCGCTGGTCGTCGTGACGGCACGGGCCGCGATGGATCGCATCATGGCCGCGGACGTATGCCGAGGCACCCTTTGGAAAGTCCGTGTTGGAGATCGGATCCGGCCGGACCAGCTCATCAGGGAGTGGGTTCAGGCGGGATACGAGCCAGTCTCGGTCGTCGAAGGGCCCGGCGAGTTCGCGCGGCGCGGTGGCATCATCGACATCTATCCGCTCGGGCCGCAGCGCGGCGGACCAGTGGTGGACGCGCCCCACCCAGCCTTTCGGATCGAGCTCTGGGGGAACGACGTGGACTCGATCCGCGTCCTAGATCCGGCGACCCAGCGCTCCGGCGAACCTGTTGAACAAGTTCTGATCGGGCCGGCCCACGAGGTGCTGCTCGGCAGGACTGCCGTCGACGAGGAGCTAAGAGAGGCGCTTGATCTGAGCCACGCTCGACCTCGCGTGCGCGACGAGATCGAGAACGAGCTCCGAATGCTGGGCGAAGGTCAGCCATTCCCCCTCCTTGAATGGTATCGGGGTGTCCTCGGTACTGCGTCGATCCTCGATTACTTGCCCGGCAACGGATTGCTCGTCGTGGACGAACCCGGTGCAGTGGCCTCGACAGCCCGATCGCTTCAGCGTCAGGCCGAAGAGCTGGCCGTGGAGCTACTCGATCGAGGCGAAGCCCCTGGCCGCGTGCCCCGCCCTTATTGGACCTGGGAAGAGCTCACCGACCGACGGCGCAGCGGCACCAGCGACTCCACGCGGCAGCTCGATCTGACGCTCGATCCCGATGCCCTCGAGGGCTCGTTCGTTCCGGCGTCTACGTACCACGGAGCCCTCCAGCAACTCATCGACAGCGTCAAGACTCCCTCTCTTGCCGCAGCGGTCCCTTCCCCGAAAACCTTGGTCGTCAGCCAACAATCGGCACGCATTGGCGAGATGCTCACAGAACAAGGCGTTCGGTTCGTTGACGTCACTGACGGGTTGCCCTCACCCTCGCCCTCTCCCTCTCCCGCTGCGGCAAGAGAGGGAGTGATGTTGGCCGCGGCCTCTGCCGCTGCGGCAGGAGAGGCAGTGATGCTGGCCCATGGGATCCTGGGCGAAGGGTGGGCCAACACGGCGAGCGGCCTGACCGTCCTCACCGACCGAGAAATCTTCGGCTGGGCCAAGGTTCGGCGACACGGTCGACGGCTAAGCGTGGCTGCTCGAGATCGATTTCTCAGCGACTTGGAACCGGGCGAGATGGTGGTCCACGTGGATCACGGCATCGGTCGGTACCGCGGCCTCGTTCGCATCTCCGATCGCGAGAGCGGGCTGGAGCGCGAGTACTTGGACATCGAGTACGGCGAGAACGGCCGTCTGCGGGTGCCGGTCGAGCACGCGGACCGCATTTCGCCGTACGTGGGTGCGGGCGAGGCATTGCCAACCCTCACCAAGCTCGGAAGCGGCGAATGGCAGCGCGCCAAGCATCGCATTCGGGCAGCGGTCCAGCGCATCGCCAAGGAGCTCGTCGAGCTGTACGCCCGCCGCGAATTGGCCGAGGCTGTCGCCCTTGGTCCTGATACTCCCTGGCAAATGGAGCTAGAGGCATCCTTTCCATACGTAGAGACGGCGGACCAGCTCCAGGCGACAGCCGAGGTGAAACAGGACATGGAACGGCCGCGCCCGATGGATCGCCTGCTCGTCGGCGACGTCGGCTACGGCAAGACGGAGGTTGCTCTGCGCGCCGCCTTCAAAGCCGTGAACTACGGCAAGCAGGTAGCGATGCTGGTCCCGACCACGGTACTCGCGCAGCAGCACCTACAGACTTTCCGCGAGCGGCTCGCGCCGTTCCCCGTGCGGGTCGAGATGCTCTCGCGTTTCTTGACGGATCGACAGGCACGAGAGGTCGTCGAGGCAGTTGCGGAGGGGAAAGTCGACATCGTCATCGGCACACATCGGCTGCTGCAGAAAGACGTCGGGTTCAAGGAGCTGGGACTTGTAATTATCGACGAGGAGCAGCGCTTTGGCGTTTCCCACAAGGAGCGCTTCAAGGAGCTTCGGACCGAGGTGCACGTCCTGAGCCTTTCGGCCACGCCGATCCCGCGGACCCTGCACCTGTCACTGGTCGGCGTCCGCGATCTGAGCATGATCCAGACGCCGCCGGAAGAGCGCCTTCCGATTCGAACGTCGGTGGCCGAGCAAGAAGAAGGCCAAATCCGCGAAGCCATCCTCCGTGAGCTGGATCGAGGTGGCCAGGTGTTCTACGTGTCGAATCGCGTGCACTCGATCGGCTCGGTCGCGGCGCGGCTCTCTGCGCTGGTACCGGAGGCGCGCATCTCTATCGGACACGGCCAGATGGGCGACGACGAGCTCGAGGAGGCGATGCTCACATTCGCCAACGGCGACGCTGACGTGCTCGTGTGCACGACGATCATCGAGGCGGGGCTTGACCTGCCCAACGTGAACACGATCATCGTGACGAATGCCGACCAGTTCGGCCTGTCGCAGCTCTACCAGCTCCGTGGACGGGTAGGCCGCGCATCGAACCGTGCCTACGCCTACTTTCTCTATCCACGGGACCGCCAACTGACAGAGATCGCAGAGAAGCGACTGCGCGCGATCTTCGAAGCCACGGAGCTGGGCGCTGGCTACCGGATCGCCTTGAAAGACCTGGAGATCCGCGGAGCGGGCAACCTGCTCGGCGTGGAGCAGCACGGCCACATCAGCGCGGTCGGTTTCTATCTGTATTGCCGCCTGCTCGCGGAGGCCGTCGACCAGCTCAAGAAGCTGCGCGACCAAGCGCTCGAGCCCCATGCCGCCTCTATGAACGGAGAGCTGCAGATGGACCGCGTCCTTTCGGGCGCGGCGATCGAGATCACCACGGCGAGCATCAACCTTCCGCTGAACGCCTCGCTTCCCAATGACTACGTCCAGGATGAATCAGCGCGGCTCAACCTCTATCAGCGCCTCGCGTCGGTACGAGAAGGCCCGGCTCTGGGCGAGCTGATGAGCGAGATCGAGGACCGCTTCGGCCCGCCGCCCGAGCCGGCGATGAACCTCTTCTATCTGCTCAGCCTGCGCATCGCGGCCACCGAGGCCGACGTGGAAGAGATCCTCGTCGATAGCGACCAGATCGTTGTGCGCTTCAAGTCCTCGCGCCCACTCAACGCCGCGCAGCTAGGTCGGGCGGCTGGAGTGGTCGTGGAAGCCCGCAGCAACCAAGTTCGAATCCCGTTGGGGCGGGGAATGGCCTGGATGCCGCACGTGCGCGACCTCGTGGAGGCATTACAAGCCGTCAAGCAAGTAGTATGATGGATCATCATACTACTTGGAATCATTTGATGACAGCCGCCAAGGTGGCAGTGACCATTGAGACCGACCTTTTGAATGAGGTAGACGAGTGGGTCGCTTCAGGAGAGTTTCCCAATCGGAGCCGGGCGGTACAGGCAGGACTCATGAAACTTCGAGAGGAGCGCTCGAAGCAACGGGGTCTGCTTCGCGAGCTTGCCAAGCTGGATCCCGCGGAGGAGCGCGCCCTGGCGGAAGAATGGCTCGCGGATGAATCGCCGTGGCCCCGGTAGCGCGGGGCGAGATCTACTGGGCCGACCTCGATCCGGCTCGGGGCCATGAACAGGGTGGCTCGCGCCCAATCCTCGTCGTCAGCCACAACGTGTTCAATGACCGGTCGGGCACCGTGGTCGCGATGGCCATTACGAGCCAACCGCAACGCGCGGGCTTTCCACTCAGCTACCGGCTACCGCCCGGCGCACTGCCCAGAGACTCTTGGGTCAAGCCATCTCAAGTACGCACCATTTCCGCGGAGCGACTCGACAGGCGGCTCGGGAAGCTGGATGAGACCGAAGTCGATCGGGTCGTAAGTGGCCTACTGCAGCTCATCGGTTAACCTCCGCCTCGATGGCTGGCTCACATCCAGACCATGATTTCGGTTCGACTATACTCCTGGCCAATGAGGCGTCAAGCGTGACCGAGACTCCGACCGCGCAGGACATCGTGCTCACGGGCACAACGGCGTCCGGCCTCGGCAAAGCGACCGGCTTCACGCAGCTCGGCTGGGTCCAGCGGCAATTCGAGAGGAAGCTGGGATTCCGCACGTGGCCCGGGACGTTCAACGTGCGCGTGGGCGACGGCGCGAGGGCCCAATGGGAGTCCGTCATGAACCGCGACGGGATCTCGATCGAGCCGCCGAACGCCAGTGGCTGCGTGGCGACGTGCTACCCGGTCGTCATTGCGGAAACGGTGCGAGGAGCCATCATCCTGCCCCACGTGGCCGACTACCCGCCTGACCAGATCGAGATCCTCGCGCCGGAAAACGTGCGCCAGCGCCTGAGGCTCGCCGACGGGGATCCCGTAGCCTTGCGGATCCCGCGGCCATACGAGGAATGATGCAACCCACCGACACGGTGAGCCCTGATACGTTGAGAGCGCAGGCCCTGCAGTACCTGGCCGACCACAACACTGTTTCTTTGGCGACCATGGGCAGCGAGGGGCTCTGGGCATCGACCGTCTTTTACGCGAACGTGGACTTCACGCTGTACTTCCTCTCCGAGCCGAAGACGGTCCACATCCGCAACGTCGTCGAAAATCCATTCATCGCCGCGACGGTGAACGAAGACTACAAGAATTGGCAGCAGATCAAGGGCATTCAGATGTCGGCGACCTGCGGTGAGGTGACGGGGAAGCGTGAGCTTGCCCGCGCGCTGGCGATCTACCTCAAGAAGTACCCTTTTGTCGCCCAATTCCTTTCTCCCGGCCAGTTCCTGAAGGGCGTGCAGGTGGCAGGACACGCGTTGGACGTTCGCCTCTACCGTCTCACGCCGACGAGCCTCCTCTTCTTGGACAATGAGAGGGGCTTCAGCAACCGGCAGGAGATCTCACTGGAGTTGAAGCGATGATCAGCCGCCTCGACCACGTCGCTATCTCTGTGGCGGACCTTGATCGCTCGATCGACTTCTACCAGACCCATTTTGGCCTGGACCCGTACTTCGTCGAGCGGAACCGGACCCGCGGCCCGCAGGCGATCGCATACCTCCGCTCGCCGCAAGGTGTGGTGGAGCTGATGCACATTCCCGATCACCCCATGGGCCAGGGCTTCCACTTCTGCTTCGTGTCCGATGATTTCGATGAGACCTATGCGCGCCTCGTCGGCGAGGGTGTACCGGTGAAGGCGGCGCCGCACCACACGGCCGCACGTGTCCCCGAGGAGAAGAGCTGGCTTCGGTGCGTCTTCAGCGGGCCAGATGGTGAGGAAGTCGAGCTGCGCGGGCCGAGCGCGGAAGGTGCGCCCTGACAGCCCGCGCCGAGACTGAGAATCGAGAATCGCCCGGTGTGGCACTACAATTGCGCAGTCAGAGTCTTCGAGGTTGCGCTTCATGGTTAATGGGAACGCTATTACTCCAATAAGCCCCGCAAACTGGGCCGCACTCATTGGAGCTTGGGCCTTCGATGGTAAGAGCGCTCGCTATTTAGGGCCGGCCGGAACCAGGCGGAACGGTCACTCTGACGCGACCACAACAGCCTCACATGAGGCGCCGTTGGGGTCGCCTTACGGCATTGCCGTGGGCGACATCCGTCTGACCGACGGAACCATCCGATCTGTAATAACCTTCACCGCCTTGGACGAGGCGGAGCAAACAACCGGCGGAATCGTACTCGGATACGAGTCTCAGAATGAAAGCTACATTATCGTGCAGCTTGGGGCATACAATGCCGGCTACGCGATCTCCGAGTTCGTTCCCGGCTCCGGATGGAGAGCACTAGCCCGAGCTGGATCGATACAGAACCTTTCTACAAGTCACCCATACGCTCTGGAATTGACGCAGATCGGCCAAGAATTGACAATGCGTGTTGATGGCGTTCGAGTGTTTCGACACATCCTTCCAAAGCCACCGGCAGGCGACCAAGTTGGCTTGTTCGGTTGGGGAACGAAGGAAATCGAGTTCAGTGGATTGTCAATCGAGCAAGAGTTGCCGCGAGCATTCGTTGCAATGCAGTTTGGTCCACCGCACGACACCATCTATGAAGAGCTCATTAGGCCTGTGACAGAATCGGCTAAATTTGAAGTGATTCGAGCAGACGAGCTTAGGGGACCTGGAATTATCTTCGAGGACGTGAAGCGTGAGATCACTCAGGCGAAGGTCGTTATCGCGGAAATCACGCCCGCGAACCCGAATGTCTTCTACGAACTCGGGTACGCACATGCTCTGAACAAGTCCACGATCTTGCTGGCAAGATCAGAACGAGATCCTCTTCCGTTCGATATTGCCAGCTATAGGGTGATTTTCTACGAAGACACCATTCGCGGGAAGCCGGTTGTCGAGAAGAGTCTGCGGAAGCATTTGGCTTCAATACTGGGAGACTCTTCTGCAAACTCGTGAACCGGCCAAGCTACAAGTTTGAGACTCACCCTGTCTTGTGGACATAGCGACCGAACGGGAGCCATCCTCACGGGGTTCGTGAAACCCGAGGGGATAGATCTCGACATCCTTCCGGCGCGACCCGGCTCGTCCATGGGCACGCCCGAGGCCGACGTGTACGAGATGCCCATCGTCGCCCACATCATCTACAGGACGCGGATCCACACCCACACGGGCATCGCGGCTATCACGAAGCGGAACTTCTTTCAGCAGCTCGTGATCACCCACCGGGACTCAGCGATCCGCACGCTCGAGGACCTCCGAGGAAAGCGTGTCGCACAGATGGGCTGGTACCAGCACTCGATGGCGGTTTGGCTTCGCGGTCATCTTAGCGACCGGTTCGGGATCGACCCTTCCGAGATTAGCTGGTTCACCGAGCGGCCGTCTCTCTACGACCTCGACGAAAGCGCCAAGGCGCCGATCACCGTCGTCCAAGATGGGCGCTCACACCTGCAGCTCCTCCTAGATGGTGACGTGGACGCCCTCATCCATGAGGCAGCGCACCAGTACGTCACGCGCCACCTGGAGCTTCGGCGTGTGCTCTCGAACTACAAAGAAGAAGAGACGACCTACTTCCGAGAGACGGACTGCTTCCCTCTCAACCATGCCCTCGTCATTCGGCGCGAGATCGTCGACGAGCACCCCTGGGTCGCCGGCAGCCTTCTGCGCGCCTTCGACGAGGCACAGCAGCTCGCGATCGAGGGCATGGAGCACAACAACGCAACGGTGAGCTCGCCGTGGATGGATGGCCTTCTCGAAGAGGTCGCGGCCCTGAGCGACAACCTCTTCCCAAACGGCCGCGAGCGCACCCGCCCGCAGATCGAGCGCCTCGTCCGCCACCTCCACGAGCAGCGCCTGATCCCTCGCCGCATCCCTGTCGAAGAGCTCTTCGCCGACGACTCGCTCGTGAATCTCCCAGGGGACTGAGGCGGACTCACGTTCCGATACCGTCCGTCCGCTTGACGGCCGGGAAGGCGCGGAGTAATTAGCCTCAGGAAGCTGGACGACACGTCAGTCAGCGCGGAGGGATCGTGAATCAGGCGACAGCTTTCTGGATGGTTTTCGCGATCGTTATCGCTTCTTGTGCCCCTGCGGGGCCCACCGAGGCGCCTTCAACTGGCGCTCAATCGGCAGCCCGATCAGTCACGCCCAAGCGCATCTTGGCTTCCGTCATGTCCGCCCTGCCGTCGGCGCGGTCGCAGCTCAATCGGGCTACCGCGGGGACGCTGCCGGGGGCTCGGGAGCTGGAGCAGCTCATCCACGCCGGCCTAACGGTCGAGGATGAGTCGGGGAACCTCCGTCCCCAGCTCGCCGACGCGGCGCCCACCGTGGAGAACGGGCTCTGGAAGCTCTTCCCGGACGGCCGCATGGAGACGACGTGGCGAATCAAGCCGAACGCCATGTGGCACGATGGCACGCCCCTCACGTCCGAGGACATCGTTTTCACCGCACGGGTTGCCCAGGACAAGGATCTCGCCCTCTTCGGTCAGCTCGCGTACGATTCCGTCGAGTCCGTTGAAGCAGTCGACGCCCACACCGTCACGGTCAAGTGGCACCGACCGTTCATCGAGGCTGACACGATGTTCTCCGGCGTGGGCAACTTTCAGCCGCTGCCTTTGCCAAAGCATCTACTGGAGCAGCATTTCACCGAGAACAAGACGGGGTTCCTGAATCAACCCTACTGGGCCGAGGCCTACGTAGGAGCAGGACCGTTCAAGATTCGCGACTGGGCACAGGGCAGTTACGTCAAGCTCGAAGCGTTCGATCGCTACGTCTCGGGCCGCCCCAAGATCGACGAGATCGAGATCAAGTTCATCCCGGACCCCACAACGCTCGTAGCGAACATTCTCGCCGGCTCGGTGGAGCTGCCGCTCGGGCGAGGACTCTCTCTGGAGCAGACCCTCGAGGTACGGGAGCGGTGGCAAGAGGGCACCGTCATCTTCGGACCTGGAGGCGCGATCAAGGTCTGGCCGCAGTTCCGCTATGCCACGGTCCCGCAAGTGGCCGACCTCCGATTCCGTCGCGCCATGTACCACGGCCTCGATCGCCAACAGATGGCGGACACGCTCATGCGCGGCCTGTCCAGCGTTTCGCACAGCGTACTGATTCCGACGGACAGGGAGTTCGCGGCGCTCGACCCGAGCGTGGTGCGCTACGACTTCGACCAGCGCCGCGCGGTGGCATTACTGGAGGAGATGGGCTTGACCCGTGGCGCCGATGGGTACTTCAGAGATGCGAGCGGCCAGCGCATCACCGTCGAGGTGCGCGCCACCGTGATCGACATCCTGCAGAAGACGGCGCTCGCCATCTCGGACGACTGGCAGAAGATTGGCATCGCCGTCGAGCCGCACACGATCACTCCGGGTCGCCAGAACGATCGCGAGTACCGTGCCAGCTTCGCCGCGTTCGATCTCTCTCGCGGCAACAACAGCGTCGAGACCTTCAAGACGTTCTTCAGCTCGGAGTCCCGCGGACCTGAGAACCGCTACTCAGGTGCCAACTATCCGAACTACCAGAACGCCGAGCTGGACGTCCTGATCAACCGCTTCCTGGTCTCGGTTCCCATGGAGGAGCGCATGGACGCGGGACGGCAGATCGTCCGCCACCTCTCCGAGAACCTGGTGGTCATGCCCGCCTTTCACGATGTGGTGGGCGGGATGACCGCAAACCGGATCTTGAACGTGCCAGCCAAGCCTTCGCAGAATCAAACCACAACGTGGAATGCCCACGAGTGGGACTCACTCTAGCGCCTCGGGAACATGTCTGCGGGCGTCTGGCGCGGGCCCAGGCTCTCCCAGTAGTCGCCGGTCTCGGGGTCGTACCGGCCCTGGTTGAACTCGCCCCCCTTGGCGCTGCGGATGATCACCGCTACGGAGCGATCGTCTTCCAGAAGCTCGCGGTGGATCTCGTAGGGCTTGACGAGATCAATCTCGCCGGGACCCACATAGACGTCGCTCGCCTTCCGGATCTCTGCGCGGGCCGGATCCGAGCGGTCGTCCAGACGATCCCACCGCTCGATCCGCTCGTGCCCATCCAAAACACCGTAAAGCGTGTAGATGTGCGCGTGATCGTGGATGCGCGAGTTCCCGCCGCGCCGCGCCTCACCCTTGATGAGACCATTGATGGCGAAACCGAAGTCCGGATCTTGGTAGAAGAGCAGGTTTTCCGCTCGACCGTCGAGCGGCACGCAGTCCGGCCAGCTCTTGGATGCCTCTAGGACCTCTGGGTCGGCCAGCAGCTCCGCGAGGGCGGGGCGCAGCAGCTCCCATCGCTTCTCCGGATCGGGCTCCTCGGCGAAGAGATCACGGGTCTTTGCGATGAATCGCTCCAGCGCATTCTGGGTCTTGGTTTCGATAGCCATGGAAACCTCCCTACCTCACCGCTGCCGGCTCGCCCACCGCGTACAGGCGGGCGCAGTTGTCCCATAGGATCTTGCGCTTGGCGTCATCCGAGAATGGCAGCTCCAGAAAACCGTTCACCGCCTCGGGATACTTGGAGTCGCCGTGCGGATAGTCCGTTGAGAACACGATGTTATCAGCGCCAAAGTCTTCGATCACGTGTCGCGCGGGCGTCTCGTCAGGCTCGACGGATACCCAGCACTGCCGCTTGAAGTACTCGCTTGGCAGCATCGTGAGATCCGGCATTGCGACGTCGCCCTCGCGCTCGTATCCCTCGTCCATGCGCCAGAGGAGCCACGGGAGCCAGGAGCAATTGGCCTCCAGAAACGCGACCTTGAGCTTCGGGTGCCGCGCGAGGATGCCACCGCCGAGAAAATGGCCCATGCCGAGCATCTGCCCCATTGGCTGGCCGTACACACGTCGGAGTCCGAAGTTCGGGTCGAACTGCTGCCCGGTCACGCTGGATCCCGAGGCCTCGTGGAAGCCGAGCGGAATCTCCAATTTCTCGAGGGTGTCCCACAGCGGCTCGAAATACGGATCGTGCCACGGCTTGCCATCGCCGATGTTGGATCGCAGGAAAACCGTCTTGAAGCCGAGCTCTTCGACCGCACGATGGGTTTCTTCAACAGCGTCGCCGATGTCCCGCACGGAGATCATCCCGGCCCCGTACAGTCGCGATGGATCCATGCTGCAGAAATCGGCGAGCCAATCGTTGTACGCCCGCGCGATAGCCGCGGCGAATCGCCGGTCGAGATCCGACCCCAACAGAACGCTCAGCCCGCGAGTCGGGAAGAGGGTGGCGACGTCGATCCCCTCGACCTCCATGGCCTCGAGCTGGCAGTCGGCCGTCCAACCGCGCTGCGAGTGGTCTCGGTAGAGGCCCTGGTTCCGATCGAAGTTACGGCCACCATTCGGCGAATTTGGTGTGCGCGGTCGCGAAGGGGCATTGGGGAACGAAACTCGTAGATCGCGAACGTTGTCGGACGTCAGGCCACGAGGAGCCTGGGACCGGAACTCGGGATCGATGTACCGCGCCCATAAGTCCGGCGGCTCCATGATGTGCATGTCGCTGTCGAATACGCGAAATCCATTCCTCGCCATGTACGCTCCTAATGCATCGTGTCCCAGGCTTTCCTCTCAAATACAAGATCAGCGCAAGCTTCGCAAGTCCTCATTTTCGAATTGACACCCCGTGGACCCTGGGGTATAAGGCGCACTGAACTGGACGACCAGGTCGCGAGCTGGAGGGCAATATGGCGGAGATCATCCTCGGACTCGGCGCGTCTCATGGGCCACCGGTGACGATGCCGGCGAGCCAGTGGCCGCTCCTTCGTGAGAAGGATATTCACGACAAGCGGATGGACTACAACGCCCTCCTGAAGACGGCCAAGCCGAACATCGACGAGGAGTGGACCGAGGAGCGCATGCAAGCCCGCTCCGACAAAGCGCAGGCGGCCCTGGGCACGTTGCGCGAAGAGCTGCTCAAGGCAGCGCCCGACGTGATCGTGATCGTCGGCGACGACCAGAACGAGCAATTCGGAGACCAGGTCATGCCCGCGTTCTGCGTCTACCGCGGCGAGTCGGTCGAGGTGAAGCGGCGCACCGGCGGCGGTGGTGGCCAGTGGGGAAACATGGCCTGGGCGCAGGCGTTCAAGTCGGAGGTGAGCGAAAAGCCCACCGTGTACCCCGCTGCGAACGATCTGGCCGACCACGTGGTGCAGAGCTTGATCGACGACGAGTTCGACGTGTCCGCCTCTTCCGAGCTGCGCGATGAAGTCGGACTCGGTCACGCCTTCAACTTTCTCTATCGCACGATCTTGCCCGAGGGCAACATCCCTCTCCTCCCAGTCATGATCAACACGATGTACAAACCCAACTACCCGACGCCGCGCCGCTGCTACAAGTTCGGGCAGGCACTGCGCCGGGCGATCGAGTCCTGGGACCCGAGCAAGCGCGTTGCGATCATGGCGTCCGGCGGGTTGAGCCACGTGATCATCGACGAGGAGCTCGACCAGATCGTGATCGACGCGATGGCCGAAAAAGACGCCGAGGCCCTCAGCTCGCTGCCGCTCGATCGGCTCCACCGCGCGGCCGGAACGACCGAGATCCGCAACTGGATTGCCGTTTCCGGCGCCATGGGACCGCTGGATATGACGCTGGTTAGCTACGAGCCCTGCTACCGGTCGCCCGCCGGCACCGGACTGGGCATGGCTTTCGCCTACTGGAACTAGGATGCTTCCCAGACTCGCGCGGGCCGCTGGTGCGCCAGCGGCTTGGTTCATCGTCGCCATCACGCTTGTAGGGTGCGCTTCGCAGCCAGCCTCGCCAACCACAACGCAGGGCGGATCCGCTGCGTCGAGCGCGCCCGCCACTCCGAAGCGCGTCGTCGCGGCCGTGATGAGCGACCCGTACACGCTCAGTCAGAAGCTCAACATCGCCGGACTTACCGCCGGCATCGACTCCCTCGAAGAGGTCGTGAGCGCCGGGCTGACCGCGACGGACAACACCGGTCGGCGCTTCGCACAGCTCGCCGAAGCCTCGCCCACGCTCGAGAACGGATTGTGGAAGGTGTTGCCCGACGGTCAGATGGAGACGACCTGGAAAATCAGGTCAAATGCGAAGTGGCACGATGGGCAGCCAGTCACATCCGACGACCTCGTTTTCACCCTCACCGTCGGCCTCGATAGGGAGCTCGCGGCGTTCAGGGACCCGACGCTCGATCTGGTGACGGGCATCGAAGCGATCGACGCACAGACCGCCACGGTCCGTTGGACCAAGCCGTACATCTACGCCGACTCGCTCTTCACGCGGCAGATCGCCTTGCCAATCCCGAAGCACCTACTAGCCAAGACCTATGCCGAAGAAAAGACGACCTTGACCGAGCTCCCGTTCTGGACGTCCGAGTTCATTGGGAATGGGCCGTTCAAGCTCCACGAGTGGCAACGGGGCAGCTACGCGATCTTTCGCGCCTTCGATGACTACGTTCTCGGGCGCCCCAAGATCGACGAGATGGAAGTCCGCTTCATCCCCGAACACAACACGCTGATGTCCAACCTCCTCGCTGGGGCTGTTCAGCTCACCATCGGTCGGAACCTCTCATTGGACCAGGCGATGCAGGTCCGGGATCAGTGGCGCGACGGCAAACCGGAGATCGGCCTCGGTAACTGGATCGTCATCTATCCCCAGCACCTCAACCCGAATCCCGCGGTTGTGGGGAACGTCGAGTTCCGTCGTGCCCTTGTGCACGCCATCGATCGGGGCCAGCTTGCCGACACGCTCATGGGTGGTCAGACTTCCGTTGGGCACAGCTTCGTAAGTCCCGACGAGCCCGAGTACAAGGATGTGCAGAAGGACGTCGTGCGGTACGAGTACGATCCGCGCCGCACTGTGCAGATCATCGACAGCCTCGGCTACGCGAAGGGAGCGGATGGAACGTATCGGGACGCGACGTCCCGGCCACTGACCCTCGAGTTCCGCACCGTGGACAACAATCAGATCCACATGCCGTCAGTGCTCGCTGTGTCAGATTACTGGCGAAGCATAGGGATTGAGATCGAGAACGTCGCCATTCCGCAGCAGCGAGCGAACGAGCGAGAGTACCGCACGACCTTCCCCGCCGTGGAGCTGCTCCAGAACCCGAACGATCTCATGGGGGTCAGTCGCTGGCACAGCACGCGGACCGCGCTCCCGGAGAACAACTACCAGGTCTTCGGCAACAACGCGCGATACATGAACGCTGAGCTGGATGTGCTGCTCGATCGGTACTATGCGACGATCCCGCGGCCCGAGCGAACCCAGGTCGTCGGCCAGATGGTGCACCACATAACCGACCAAGTGGCCCATATGGGCTTGTTCTACGTTGCGATCCCGACTATGGTGAACCACCGTGTCAAGAACGTCACCGCCCGATCAAACGGCTCGCCCGGTAGCTGGAATGCCGAGGCGTGGGACCTGATCCAGTAGGAGGAGCGAAGCATGTTGACGCAGGAAGAGAACGAGCTGTTGACGAGAGTCGGTCCCGGCACGCCTGCCGGCGAGCTGATGCGGCGGTACTGGCAGCCGGCCGCGTTATCTGCGGAGCTTCCACCCGGTGGGGCACCGATCCCCGTCCGCCTGTTCGGCGAGGATCTCGTGCTCTTCCGCGACGACGAGGGCAAGCCCGGTTTGCTAGGACTCCACTGCTCCCACCGCGGCGCCGACCTCAGCTACGGGCGCGTTGAAGACGGAGGGCTCCGCTGCATCTACCACGGCTGGCTCTACGACCGAAACGGGCGGTGCCTGGAGCAGCCGGGTGAGCCCGCGGGAAGCACCTTCCACGAGCGTATTCGGCAAACGGCCTACCCATGCGTCGAGATGGGCGGGATCGTCCTCGCCTACATGGGACCCGGTGAGCCGCCGCTGGTCCCAGCCTACGACTTCCTCACCGCGCCCGACGAGAACCGCTTCGTGACGAAGCTCTACCAGCAGTGCAGCTACCTGCAGGGCAACGAGGGGAACCAGGACCCGATTCACCTGTCGTTCCTGCACCGCGTCACGCGGGGGATTCCGGACGATCGAGCCCTCCAGCAGAACCGATTGGCCGACGACATCAACCCGCGGATCGACCTCGAGGTCACCGATTGGGGTGTGCGGATCTACGCCATCCGAGACGCTGGAACCGACAGCCAGTACGTCCGTCTCACCAACACGGTTCTGCCGAATTTCACCTGCTTCCGCGGAAGCGAGGGCGAGAAGAGCGACGGATACAGCGTGAACTGGCACGTCTCGATCGACGACACACACCACTGGAAGTACACGTTCATGTTCCGCGGCGACAAGCCGATCGATCAGAGCTCGGTGTCAGGCGCACGAGCCGACGCGACTCCTGACTACCACATGATCCGCAACAGGCAGAACCGATACCTGCAAGATCGCGAAGAGATGAAGACGTCGAGCTTTATCGGAATGGGCATGGCGTTCCAGGTGCACGATACATGCGCCACAGAGGGCCCCGGCCCGATCCAGGATCGGACCCAAGAGCACTTGACGCCCGGCGACATCTGCATCGTTACCGCCCGAAAGGTCCTGATGCAGGCCATCCGGGACATGCAGGCGGGCCGCGAGCCGCGGAACGTCGTGCGAGATCCCGCGGCCAATCACTTTCCGGACATGGTCATCCGGTCCGACGTCATCCCGAACGACGAGAACCATCGCACGTTCTGGAAGAAGTACGCCAAGGGCGTCTCGGAACCAGCACTCGTTTAGTTGAAGAAGGAGGATCTGACCATGGCGGCGACAACCAGGCAGCTCCGTGTGGGATTCGCGGGACTTGGAGTGGCGAGCACTCAAGTCCTGCCCTCATTCCAGTTTCTCCCGAACTTGAAGGCGGCTGCCGCCGCCGACCTTCGTCCCGAAGCGTTGGACAAGTTCACTGAGGATTTTGGCGGTGAGGGGTTCCACAGCATCGAGGACATGTGCAAGAGCCCGAACGTCGACATCATCTTCGTCTCCACGCCCAACCACTTCCACGCCGAGCACGTCATCATGGCAGCCGACCATAAGAAGAACGTCATCGTCGAGAAGCCGATGGCTCTCACGGTTGCCGAGTGCCAGTCCATGGTCGACGCAGCGAAGCGGAACGGTGTGCGCCTCATGCAGGGCCACACCAAGATGCAAGAAGCGCCGATCCGCGTTATGGGCGAGATCGTGCGTAGCGGTGAGTTGGGCAAGCTCGGCATGATCCACACCTGGGACTACACAGACCTGATCTACCGACCTCGCATGCCGCACGAGCTTCCAACGGCGACGGGTGGTGGCTCGGTGTACCTGCAGGCGCCCCACCAGGTGGACATCCTTCGATACATTGGCGGTGGCATGGTTCGGAGCGTGCGCGGGATGATCGGCGACTGGGTGCCCAGCCGCCCGACGGACGGGGCCTACACCGCGTACCTCGAGTTCGAAGACGGCACGCCGGCGACCGCGGTGTACAACGGGTACTCCCATTTCGACACAGCGGAGTTCCACTTCTGGGTCGGTGAAGGCGGGACGCCCCGTGACCCCGAAACGAACGTGAAGGCCCGCCGTGAGATCGCCCAGGCCGATATCGACAAGAACGAGGCCGACCTCAAGTCCGCGATGCGGTACGCGGGGAAGTCCGAGGGGGCATACGCCCACTTCGACGTGGAATCCGAGCGGAAGCAGCCGTTCTTCGGCATCACCATCGTGAGCTGCGAGAAGGGCGACATCCGCCAGTCACCCGACGGCCTGATCATCTACGGCGACGACGGCAAGCGTGAGATCTCACTGAAGGGCGCCCAGCGGGGACGCATCGCCGAGCTGAACGAGATGTACAACGCCATCATCGAGGATCGCGACGTCTTCCCGAGCGGCGAGTGGGGCATGGCCACCCTCGAGGTGACGGTCGGAATCATCGAGTCCGCCCGCCAGCGGAAGGAGCTCACCATGTCCCATCAGAGCCCGGTCCGCGTCTGAGCCGATCGTTGAGAGTGCAACACATCGCGGCATGCCTCGCGGCCATCGTCTTGGCCGCGGGGTGTGCCTCGTCACCGCCACGGAGTGGAGCGGACGCCCAACGACCGGAGGCCGCCGGCTCGTCAACGCAGGGCGCGCCGAAGCGCCTCATCGCCGCGATCATCAGCGATCCGCCGGCGATGTATCAGCCGCTCAACCCCGCCGCATCACGGGGCGGCTCGGAGTCGCTCCAGGACTTGGTCCACGCCGGTCTGTCGATTGTCGACAACCAGGGCGGTCTCCGCCCGCAGCTCGCAGAAGCCGTTCCCTCCCTAGAGAATGGCCTCTGGAAGGTGCTGCCCAACGGGCGCATGGAGACGACCTGGATGATTCGCGATGGGGCACGCTGGCAGGACGGCAAGCCCTTCACGGCCGAGGATCTGGTGTTCACGATTCGGGTCGGGCAAGATCCCGAGCTCGCGGAGTTCGATAGCCTCGCCTACCGGTCGCTGGACCGCGCCGAAGCCATCGACGCGAAGACCGTCAAGCTGACCTGGAATCGAACCTACATCGATGCCGACTCGATGTTCACTCGCGGATTGATCCCACCGCTACCACGCCACATCCTCGAGGGGCCGCTCGCCGACAGCAAAGCCGGTTTCAATCAGCTCGCGTACTGGGGCGAGGAGTTCGTCGGCGCAGGTCCGTACCGCATCCGCGAATGGGTGCGCGGCAGTCACGTCACCCTGGTGGCGACGAATGACTACCTGCATGGGCGCCCGAAGATCGAACAGATCGAGGTGCGGTTCGTCTCGGATTTGAATGCCCTCGCCGCCAACGTCCTGGCCGGGGAGATCGAGGTCACACTCGGCAAGAGCCTCTCCCTCGAACCTGCGCTGGCTGTGCAGGCACGATGGACCTCGGGACGCATGGAGGTCACGCCGGCGAACCCAATCCAGATCCATCCGCAGTTCCTCAACCCCGATCCAGCCATCGTTGGGGATGTGCGATTCCGCAGAGCCCTGTACCAGGCCATCGATCGGCAGGAGCTGATCGATGCGCTGTTGGCGGGGCAATCGGTCGTCGCCCATAGCTGGCTCAGCCCCATCGACCCGCCGCAGTACAAGCCCATCGAAGCCAGCATCGTCCGGTACACGTACGATCCGCAGTCCTCGGTTCGAGCCATCGAGGGCCTCGGGTATACGCGGGGGCCCGAGGGCCAGTTCCGCGATGCGAGCGGCCAAGAGCTAGCGCTGGAATACCGAACGGTCGCCGCGGACATCAACGAGAAGATCCTGCTCTCGGTGTCGCATGGCTGGCGGGGCATCGGGGTAGGCGTAGATCCCATCATCGTTCCGCCCCAGCGGCTCACCGAAATGCCGTATCGCGCGATATTTCCCGCCCTCGAGATGACCCGTGGATCAGGGGACCTGGGCACGCTCGGCTGGATCCACAGCAAGGCTGCCCGAACGGCGGAGAACAACTATCGAGGGTCCGGCGGTACGAATTACCCGCGGTACATGAACCCCGAGTTCGATGCGCTCATCGACGCGTTCTCGATCGCGATCCCGCTGGACGAGCGCATTCGACTGGGCGGCCAGATCGTCCACCATATGACGGACCAGCTCATCGAGATGCCGCTGTTCTACGACACAGAGCCAACGCTCATTCGCAACAACCTGAAGAACATCACCGCACGCCAACTCCGGTCCAGCCACGCGTGGAACGGCCACGAGTGGGACAAAGATTGACCCCAACGTAAGGAGAGCCCCAAATGACAGCAGTTCGCGTGGTCGTTCAGTTCACGGCAGACAGCGCCGCAACGGCAGATCAGCAAGTCCAGAACCTCGCCGAGCGCTCGAAGGGCGTCCAGCAGGAACCCGGATGCCTGCAGTTCGAAGTATTCCGCAGCCAGACCAACCCGCAGAAATGGTCCCTCATCGAGCTGTGGGAGAGTCAGCAGGTCCTGGACGACCGCAACAAGTCACGCGGCGGCCCGCCTCCGGTTCCCCCAGGCATCACGCGAACCATCGAGCACTACGAGCACCACGTCTGAGGAGATCGCAAGCTCGTTGCTGCCACGGAGTCAAGCAGCTATCCTCTCCGCAGGAGTAGCGATGCTCACGAGGTATCTCGAAGCGGCAATGCAGGGCGCTCAATATGAGCAGCTTGCGGATGGGTCCTGGTGGGGCAACATCCCAGGCTTCAGCGGGCTCTGGTCAGATGGGGAGAGTCAGGAGAGCTGCCGCGACGAGCTGAGAGATGCCCTCGAGGACTGGGTACTCTTTAGTCTCCAGAGAGGCCGTACGCTACCGGTCATGGACGGCATCGATCTGACAATCACCGAAGTGGCCTAGTGCCCCGGGTCGGGCCGATCAAGCGACAGGACCTCATACGGTACCTACGTCGACTCGGATTCGACGGCCCCTTCGCCGGCGGCCACCATGAGTTCATGGAGCGGAGCGAGGTCCGGCTCGTGCTCCCGAACTCCCACCGTGGCGACATTGCGGCCGAGTTCGTCGCGCGGCTGCTCCGAGAAGCCGAAGTCACGCGCGAGGAGTGGGAAGCGCTGTAACGCCCAACCTCAGCGGTTAGTCGATCAACCTAGCGGTCATTTGGAGCAAGATGCCCCTACCTCTTAGAGCAATAGCCGTTCTATCCATAGTTGCGTTTCTGGTTTGGCTTCCCGTTCACGCACAGGATGACCCATGCAGCACGGTGTATCAGCAGCAGTCCGCGGCATGGTTCAGTTTCCTGACTGATGTCGCGGCTCCACAGCCCGAGCTACCGAACGTTCAAGACTCATGCTTCCCGGTTATGGCTCAAGCGCTGCAGGACGCACTGTCGGCGTGGAACGCCAACCGAATAGCGGCGGCAGCGGCAACGCCGCAGCCAGCAGCGGCGTTAGCGACGCCGACGGCCCCTGTACTGACGCCTACCATCGGGCGGCCCGTCGTAACAGCAGGGGTACCCGCCGTTGCGACACCCTCACACAGCCAGACGGTTCCGGATTCTTGTACCCGCCCGCAGTTCACGGTCGCTCCGACCAGCGCTAGAGCGGGCGAGACGGTGATCATGGTCATCAACGGGTTCGCGCCCGGCTCAGCCATCACACTGAACATTGCGGGGCAGAATTCCGGCAAGACCGCGGTGCTGCCGTTTACCGCCGCTGCCGACTGCTCCGTGCTCATCGGCAGCGATGCCGCCTCGCAGCTACCGTCGGATGGCTACCAACTACGGGCGACGGGCACGAGCTATTTCGGCAGGCCGCTGGAGTTGTCGTCCGCATTCACGGTCCGCTGACGCGCCTTCGGTTGCGCGGCCCGACGTATACGGATTGCGGACGGATCAGGCGGTTGTCGCCGTACTGCTCCAGGATGTGGGCGGTCCAGCCGGCCGTGCGCGAGGCGGCAAAGGTCGGAGTGAAGAGCTCGGGCGGGATGCCAGCCTCGTGGAGCACCAGCGCGGCGTAGAGCTCGACGTTGGCGTACAGATCGCGACCGGGCTTCGCCTCCTGCAGCACGCGCACGGTCGCCCGCTCAACCTCGTGTGTGAGATCGAGCAGCCGACGGTCTCCCGATGTCTCGGCGAGTCGCTCCGCGACCCGACTCAGCACCTCAGCGCGCGGGTCGCGCACTTTGTACACGCGGTGTCCAAAGCCCATGATGCGCTCACCCCGATCCAGAGCAGACCGCACCCAGGACTCGGCGCACTCTGGAGTACGGATACCTTCCAGCATCTCCAGCACCGGGCCGGGCACGCCGCCATGCAGCGGGCCCTTCAACGCTCCGACCGCGCCGGTGAGCGCCGAAACCATGTCTGATTCGGTGGAGGCGATGACTCGCGCGGTGAACGTCGAGGCGTTCATGCCGTGCTCGATGACGGTCACTAGGTACGCGTCCAAAGCTTCGACCCGGGTCGGATCGGGCTCCCGGCCCTCGAGGAGATACAAGTACGACGCAGCGAAACCGAGGTGATCGGGAGCCTCACCAGGGTCCTGCCCGGAACGCGCCCTCACGTGCTGGGCGATCAACGCTGGAACCCGCGCCGTCACCGTAGCAGCCCGATGCAGGTTGACCTGCGGGCTCACGTCGTCCGGCCGACTCTCGTCGAGCGTCAGCATGGCCACGCCCATCCGTAGTGCGTGCATACCCGTCGCATGGCGCCCTGGTCCCCAGAGCCACTCCAGGATTGGGGTGGGAAGCCGTCGCGCCTCGGCCATGTGAGCGCGCAGGGCCTCGAGCTGGGACGGAGTTGGTAGATCGCCATACCACAGAAGGTGAGCGACCTCTTCGAAGCTGACCTGCCCAACCAGCTGATCGATGTCATAGCCGCGGATGACCAGCCGCCCTGCACTCCCGTCCACCTCGCTGAGTTGCGTCGCGTGGGAAACGATCCCCTCGAGCCCGCGGGCGATTTGCACCTGTGCCATTGATTTCCCTCCGCCATCCGTACAAGACGGGCCTCATACTGGACGAATGATAGAAACCGCGGGGGACACGCTTACACTCGCAATCAAGGATAATCCCTATTGATACCTTCCTAATATTCGCAAACAGCCCTATTTTGGAATAAAATGCAAGTCGAGCTGGACTCGGTAGACCTGCAGATCCTGGAGCTGCTCCAGGCCGATGCACGGATCACCATGCGCGCCCTCGGTGCCGCCGTCGGACTGAGTGGCCCCGCGGTGACGGAGCGAGTACGAAGGCTCGAGGATCGCGGCATCATTCGCGGCTACCACGCGGAGGTGGATCCTGGCCTTCTGGGGCTTTCAGTCGTCGCGTTCATCGCGCTCGGCGCGCCCTATGAAGAACATGTGCCGGGACGTTTCGAGGCTCAGATCCACGAGATCCAAGAAGTCGTGGAGTGCTATCGGATAAGTGGGGAAGACCGGTACCTGGTGAAAGTCTTTGCGGCTGACATCCCGGCGCTGCAGGAAGTCCTCGATCGCCTGCGTGGCTTCAGCCGGGTACGGAGCGCAGTGGTCCTCAACGCGCTGAAGCGCCAATCAACATTGCGGCCTCCGCGGTCTACCAGGCGTCAGCCAGTCTTTCACCACGGCGCCGATTGATCAGCCTCGGCGGTCCGGGTTCAGGGCCCGGTCGTAGAAGCGCAAATAGTCCGGAATGTGGGTTGCCCAATAGTCGCCGTCATGGTCGCCGGGAAAGGTGTGGAACTCGTGTGGCACTCCGCGCGCATCCAGCGCTTCGTGTAGCTGCAGCGTGCGGTCAAACCAATCGTCTTGATCCCCGATGTCGATCCAGATCGTGAGCTGCTCGATGCCTGGGGCCCGGCTCGCCAGGAGAACCGGGTCTCGTTGTTGAAAGTCGCGACCGCTGCCGAGGAATGGCCGAGTGTCGTCGTCGACCGGTAACGATGGACTGTGCGCACCCACGATGCCGAAGACCCGCGGGTTCCGGAACGCGTTGACAAGCGCGCCGGATGCGCCCATGGAAAGCCCTCCTATCGCGCGATGGGTGGGGCCCGGCAAGACGCGGTACGTCGCCTCCACGTGGCGAACCAGATCACGCCCGACGTAGTCAGCGTAGCGGGGTCCGCCGTCCGCCAGATTCACGAAGTAGCTGTAGTCTCCCTGTGGCAGGACGATGATCACTGGGAGAATCTCTCTCGCGACGATCATCCGGTCTACGGTATCGATCAGGCCATAGGCCAGCCACTCCTCGTAGGAGCCGCTATTGCCGTGGAGCATGTAAAGAACGGGATACCGTCGGCCTTCCGATTCGTAGTCGGGCGGCAAGTACACGAAGTACGGCATCTCCTTTTCGAGGGAGGGCGTGAAGAACTCCATGTTCCTGAACGTTCCCCGCACGTTGCCCACGTAGATGCTGGCTTGCGGCTCACCTCTGGGCAGCACCTGGCTGCGCGGCTGACGCAAGCTGGGGCGCGGAAGTGTGACTTGGGGATCCGCGCCTCGGGGGGGGCGCCCGGGGACGGGCGTGCCAAACGCGCGTGCCACGCGCGATGCGTATGGGTCTGGCTCCACGGTTGCAGCGGCCAACCCCGGGATGGTGGGAGACGGATCGAGCGGCAAGACGACGAGGCACAGGAGCACAGACACCGCCGGTATGACGTACCGCCACATGCCACGAGCTGGGTTGATGAACAAGATGCGCCATCGAATCAAGACCCAGATCAACAGCACCGTCTCGATCTGAACCGCGGTGTTCACGGGCCGCAGCCATCGATCGGGGAGGACCATGTTATCCAGGATCATCGTCGTGGGAATCGCGAGCATCACGTGGGCCGCGTAGGCATACAGCGCGTTCTGTCCCAACGGAACGAGCAGCCAACCGAGCAGCTTCCGAATCGGCACCCACAGCTCGGTAACGAGCAGGTAGAAGAAACCGAACACGACGATCGAGGCGATGATCCGCCCAGGCCGAACGTCGCCCTTCGCGAACACCATCTCCAACAGGAAGAGCTGGACGCTCCTGACCCGCTCCGGATCGCCGGGCCAGATCAACGACAGGCGGTTACTGATGCTGTAGAGGACGATAAGCCCCGCGAAGAGGAAGCCCGAGACCCCCAACGCCAGACGGCGTGGAAAGCGCGCCAGCTTGCCGGTGAGCGTCTCGTGGTGCCACCCGAGGACGAGCCCCGTGAAGAAGAACACCTGCCACGAAGAAAGATAGAAGAGGTAGTTCCCGGAGATGTGCCACGGGAACTCCGTCTGGTCTGGGAAGAACTGGTAGGCGGCCCACAGCAGCCACGAGACCCCGAGCACCACCTTGGTACGCCCCTGCGAGAGCATCGTTAGGGCAAGCGGCGAAATCAGCAGGACGATCGTATAGAGCAGAGGAATGTCCACCAGGTAATAGGTCTGGTGGAGGGTCAGCACCGAGACGACGAAGGCGATCGGGTCTTCGAAGCTGACGCCGTGAGCCCAATGGAGGTTGAGCTGCTCAGAGGCCGGGATGAAGAGCAGGGTGAGGGTTACGGTCACAAGGTACAGCGTGACCGACCGCTCGATGGCGCGCCTGAGCGAGTATCCGAGGCCGTCGCGCTCCACCAGCCGGTGGTAGACCAGACCCATCACGAGGCCCGAGATGAAGATGAACGCTTCCGCAGCGGACGTGTAGAAACGATTTCCGCCCGTCAATGCGTAGAGATAGGACGGCCCGCCGATGTGGTCGACGACCATCGCGAAGACACAGAAGCCGCGGAGGAGGTCGACCCGCAGGTCTCGGCCAGACTCTGCAGGAACGTACGGACCCCAGGTGAAGCGAGGGCGAGCCGGGGGAGCGGAGGATTCACTCATAAGGGGAGGCGGCAGAGCCCGACCAGCCGCCATTGGGTAAATGCCGGACTCATGGGTACAGTTGTACCACAGCCCGTCTGAATTGCTTTCTGGAATACGTGGATTCTTAAATGCTTCTTATGATAGACTGGCGACAACCAATTCCCCGGGGGTGTCCCGCTGCAGGACCGTGCGCGCTCGAACCCATCACGATCACGACACAGCAGGTTAACACCCATCGGTATCAGCTCTTGGACCCTCGGTCTCGTCCTCTTCGCCGCCGTTTTTGGCCTCGGGAGGCTGACGACCACACTCCGCGAAGTTTCCGCACACGAGCTGAACCCGCCCACAGCCGCGCTCCAGGTTCCTGCCGTCGGAGGACGGCCCATCGTCGATTTGAGCCCCGTCCGTTCCTCCAGCGACCTACCGGCAGTCGACGTGAAGGTAGATGACTTCTGGGTGCACGTCCCGGCCAACGCCCCCGTTCCACTAACGGTCCTCGTCTCCCTGCACGGCATGGGCGGCAACGGACAGGACCAGATCGAGAGCGTCCGCTCACTCGCCGATTCCCGAGGATGGGGCATCGTGGCGCCAACATTCGGCTACGGCGATTGGCGCGATCCAGCCCAGCTCTGCGTCGAAGACCCTGCAAACGCGACCCGTATCGCGAAGTTCCTCGACCGTCTACCCGACGTGGTCGGCCGGTCAGTCAAACGCCAGGTCCTCGTATACGGTTTCTCTCGCGGCGGCCAGACCGCCAACCGCTTCGCACTCGCGTATCCCGAGCGTGTCGCGGGCGCCGCTCTCGCGTCCTCAGGCACCTATACCCTCCCGCTGGCATCCATGGGCGAGGGCGATACGGCAACGCGACTCGTTTTCCCCTACGGCGTGGCTGACTTTCCGGATCTCTTCGGCAAGCCGTTCGATAGCCAGCAGTTCACGACGATCCCCTTCTGGATCGGCGTGGGGGCGAACGACGTAAATCCGGCTGAGGTTCCCCACCAGTGGGACCCCTACATCGGCGCACAGCGCGTCCAGCGAGCGGAGGAGTTCACATCCTGGCTCCAACGCTCTGGCATGCGCGTCCAGTTGGACGTCTTCACTTCAGGCGGACACGGCGAAACAGCAGAGACGCGCGCGGCGGCACTGGGCTTTCTCTCGGGGCTCAACCGGTCTTGACCGACGGCGAGGCCGTCCGCATCCGCTCGATGACGGCGGTTGACGTGCCTGCCTTCCTGGACCTGATCGACGCGCTCGCCGAATACGAACATCTTCCGGGCCCGGAACCTGAAGCTCGCGCCCGCTTGACCGCCGACGCCACGGCCGATCCGCCACCGTTCCACGTGCTGCTCGCCGAGCGCGATGGGCGAGCCATCGGCTACGCAGTGTACTTCATGACCTACAGCACCTTCCTCGCCCGCCCGACCCTCTATCTTGAAGACGTCTTCGTCCTCGATCACGAGCGCAACCGCGGTGTCGGGACAACATTCATGCGAACGTTGGCCGCGGAGGCCATGCGCCGTGGCTGTGGGCGGCTGGAGTGGCAAGTTCTCACATGGAACGCGCCCGCGATCAGCTTCTACAGGGGTCTCGGAGCTTCCCACCTCGCCGACTGGCACGCCTACCGACTCACCGCCGATCAGCTCCAGGAGCTCGCAGACTCGGGTCGCTAGCTCTTAGCTTGCGCCCTGCGCGACGCAGACCGTAGCATGGCAGCGTGCACCTAGGCTCCCCCATACCGCGCCTCTTCGAGGCGACTGCGCTTGGCTGAAAGCCTCCCTCCGGCTCGTCTTCCTCCTTGGGCCGCGCTGCGATATCGGAACTTCGCCCTACTGTGGGGCGGTCAGATGGTCAGCACCCTCGGCTCGTTCATGCGCAACACCGTCACCGGGTGGCAGATCTACGAGCTAACCGACTCCGCGCTGGCCGTCGGATTGCTCGGATTCATCAGCGCCATCCCGATGATCGTGTTCTCCCTCGTAGGCGGCGCCGTCGCGGACTCGATGGACCGACGACGGCTGATCATGGTGGCTCAGGCTTCTTCGCTGTGCATGACAGTCATGCTGGCCGCCCTGACCGGGCTCGGAGTCATCCAACCCTGGATGATCTACGTCCTCGTCTTCTTTGCTGGAGTCGCCACGTCGTTCGATGCGCCCGCGCGTCAGTCGATGGCACCATCGCTCGTCCCGCCCACCCACATCAACAACGCCGTGACCTTGATCCTCACCATTCGCCATTTGGGACTGATGGTCGGACCGATGGTTGGCGGGTTCGTCATAGCCTGGTGGGGTGTCTCCGTGGCCTACTGGATCAACGTCTGCACCTACAGCGCGCTCATCGGGGCACTGCTGGCCATGCGCCTCCCGAGCGCCAAGGGCCGGTCGAGACCACGAGTAAAGCCGAGCATGCTCCTCGAGGGCCTCCAATTCATGTGGTCGGTACCGGTCATCATCACCGTGTTCGTTATCGACTTCTTCGTGACCTTCTTCGGCGTGACTCGCGGCCTCTTCCCGGTGTTTGCGCGCGACATTTTCGAGGCAGGGCCGCAAGGGCTTGGCTTCCTCGCGGCCTCACCAGCGGTCGGCGGAATGTTTGGCGTAGTGGTAGCGCTTGCGATGGGAGACGTCCGCCGAAAAGGCGTCGGCATCATCCTGTGCACTCTGGGCTTCGGCCTTGCCATCGGCGCGTTTGCTGTCGCACCCACATTGTTGTTGGCGTGCGTCGGGCTGGCAGCATATGGATTCGTCGATTCGCTCGGCGACACGATGCGCAACACGCTCCTGCAGACCGAGACACCCGACGAGCTCCGCGGCCGCGTCAACAGCGTAGCCAACATGCTGGGCTTCGGCGGCCCACAGATCGGGCAGCTCTGGATTGGGTTCCTCGCGACAGTCATCGGAGCCCGAGAAAGCGTCATCGTAGGCGCCGTCGCGATCGTCCTCCTGGCGGCCGCTCTGGCCCTGTTCGCACGGCCGCTTGCCCGCTACACCACCGCGCGGATGACAGCACAGGTGGCGTAAGCCCGCGCAGTATGATTGCGCCGCGATGTCTCGAACGGAGGGACGCAATGGACGTGCGGATGGATACGATCGGTCGCTGGCTCCAAGAGTTTCACGACCGCTTTCGCGTCGTGGTTACTGGGCTGAACCCCGAGGCGCTGGCCTACGCGCCCGTCCCAGAGACGAACTCAATTGCGGTTCTCGTGCGCCACTCGGTCCTGACGGAGCACGGCATGCTCGCGGGCCTCGCCCGTCAGCCCTTGCACCGGGATCTTCCGAGCGAGTTCGTCCAGCATCCTGCCAGAGCCGAGGAGCTGCGGGCCCTGCTGGACGAAGCGGACGAGCGAATCACAGAAATGCTCGGTCTGATCACGCCTGAAGCCCTGGATGCGTCATATCCACGCCCGCACAACCAGCAGCTCACTGGCGGCGAATGGGCCGTGCACACCTACGGCCACGTCAAGGAGCATCTCGCCCACGCGGAGCTCACCCGGCAGCTCATCGATGCAGGAACAGCATCGTCCGCCTAGCGCGCTCAAGAGGAGGCTCGTGGGACAATGGCGTTGCCGAGGGTCAGCTTTCGCTAGCTCTTGTCCCACTGGAAGATGTTTCGCGTGGTGTCTGTTCCGACGTGTTTGGGGCCTGTCACGCCCTTCACCATCAGAGTCGGCACGACCTCCCAGTAGAGCGGCATGAGCACGACGTTCCCCATCAGCTCCTGCAGCATCTGGCGGGTGATGGCGACGCGCTGGCCCTCGTCGATCGTGACGTTGAGTCGCGCGAAGAGGTCGTCGACCGACGGGTTGCTGTAACCGCCGCGATTGAACCCGCTCCACCGGTTGGCCGCGGACGGAATCGCATCTGAGTGCATCCGGTCCACGGCGAACTGGCGCGCGGCGAAGCTGGTGAGAAGCGGCCCGGGATGCTCTGCAACGTACTGCGCGTCGCGTAGGCGGGCGGGCGGAATAGCGCCGAAGTCCGTGTGCGCGCCGACCGCCTTCCAGCCATCGGCAATGATGCTGAGGTGCCGCTCGATGCCGAACGTCTGCCCGGTCAAGCCCCAAAGCTCCGTCTCGAACCGCTCACCCGTTTGCGCATTCACGAGCGTACCGTCCGGTCCACGATTCCAGCCCGCTTGGGCAAGCAGGGTCTGGGCGCGGGCCACGTCAAATGCGAACTGTGGGATGGCGCTCTCGACTTCGGGGCGGAGCACGTGCGACGGCGGGAACCAGCTATCCGCGACGGGCGCAAGCCCTTGAGTCATCACGTCGGTGAGCGACTGACGGTCGATGACCTGGTAGAAAGCCTGACGCACGGTGGGATTCAAAAATCCGTTTCGAGGTCGCACGGCGTCAACGCGGTATTGCATCTCGAGCTGGGGGAGCTGTCCCGTGACGTCGATCCGCACCTGGTTCCCGGTACCCTCCCATCGTCGCCGCAGATCGAGAGCCACGTCCAGGTCAACGGTGACTGGCAACACGACGTCCAATTCGCCAGCCAGGATTCCGGCGGCAAGCGCGTTTGGGTCCCCGACGAAGCGGATCACGATCCGGTCCAGTGGGGGACGGCCTTGATAGTAGTCCTCGAAGCGAGCCAGCTCCATGTGGGAGCCCAGCTCCCAGCTCGCGAGCTTGTACGGCCCGAGGCCGACGAACTCCGTCGTGAACCAGGGGCTGTTGATAAAGGCGTCCTTGTCTCGCAGGTACACATCTTCGAGGAGGTGCCTGGGGCGAATGACGCCGATGCTGCCCTGAGGCGCCTCGACGTAGGTGCCCGACCAGTGGATGACAAACGTGTTGGCATCGGGGGCGCTGGCAGACTCCATAAACCGCTTCTGCGAGCCGCCCGTAGGGAGGTCCGGGTCGAGGAAGATCCTGAACGAGAACAGCAGGTCATCCGCCGTAAAGGGCGTTCCGTCGTGCCACTTGATGCCCGGGCGCAATCGGAACGTTGTGTCCATGGTGCCATCGGCGTTCACCCGCCAGGAGCCATTGTCGATGGATGGCAAGGCCGTGGCGAGCTGGGGCTCCCAGCGGTCGAGATCCATCTCCTGCGCCAGGCGGTCGTGCACCATGAGCTTCACGCTGCCGGCGCCGCCCGCGGTGGTCGCGGTCCCTTGGCCGAAGAGCACGCCAAGATCCGTCGGCTCTCGCTGGATCCCAACGACCAACGTCTTAGCGGCACCCGCACTCCGATTCGCCTGAGTCCCGCCCGCTTCCCGTGGCGAGGCAGCCTGAGGAGCACACGCCGCCGCCACGGTGACGAGGAACGCGAGGAGAGCCAAAGAGCCAGAACGTAGACGGACGCGTACCTCCTCTCCCACTGCGGTGGGAGAGGGTAGGGTGAGGGCAGCCCGGATCATTTCAAGCACGGACGTTGAGTGGGTCCCCGATGGCACTCCGTTGATACGTCCAGCCGCCTTTCTGGTGTTGCCACGGGTTGCCCTCATCCAGCCTCTCCCACTGCGGTGGGAGAGGAGAAAAAAGGGCTGCAGGGGAAAGTGTACTTCGGCAATGAGTTAGCATAACCCCGACATCGCTCACGGAGGATTCGTCGCCGTTGACTGAGAACCTGTACGAGTACCTGCGCGAGGGATTCCCCGCCGACCTACAGAAGCCGGCGCTGCGCCATCCAGATGGAATGGCTACCAGCTACGCCGACGTCATGGCGCGCTCTTCCGGTGTGGCAGATGCGCTGCTAAGCCTGCGCGTGGCGCCCGGCGAGCGAGTCGCGGTCCAGGCAGAGAAGAGCGAAGACTTTCTCATGCTCTACCTCGGGTGCCTCCGCGCGGGCACACCCTTCGTGCCGATCAACCCGACCTGTACGGCGACCGAAGTCGGCTACTACGTCCGGGACTCGGGCGCCGAGCTCTTCCTGTGCGAGCCCGAGAGGCTCGGCGACCTGGAGGAGACGGCCCGCGGGGCGGGCGCGAAACACGTCCACACGTTCGCACTGGACGGGAAGAGCGGATCATTTCAAAAGCTCGCGGCCCGAGTCGGCGCCGAGGCGGGGACTCGATCGGTGACCGTTACGGGCGAAGATCCTTTAGCCGCGATCCTATACACCTCTGGCACAACTGGCGCACCCAAGGGCGCCATGTTGACCCACTTCAACCTCATCGCAAACACCCACGCCCTGCATCGGGCCTGGGGCTGGCGGCAGAACGACGTGCTGCTGCACGCGCTTCCACTCTTCCACGTCCACGGTCTCTTCGTTGCGGCAACGGCAGCGCTCGGCATCGGAGCGACGATGATCTTCCTCCCGCGCTTCGACCCGGACCTCGTCGTTCGGCACCTGCCGTCGGTGTCGCTCTTCATGGGCGTTCCAACGATGTACCATCGTCTCGCCCACGACGAGCGGATCACGCGCGACCTGTGCCGCTCGATGCGCCTGTTCGTTTCTGGTTCTGCACCACTGAGCGTCGCCGACTTCGCCGCGTTCCAGGAGCGGACCGGTCACACGATCCTCGAACGCTACGGCATGACGGAAACGAACATGAACATCTCGAATCCACTGGACGGCGAGCGGAAACCGGGCATGATCGGCTTTCCGATGCCCGACGTGGAAGTCCGGCTTGTGGATCCAGAGGCGAAGATCGACGTGGCCGAAGGTGAAGTCGGGGAGATCTGGGTGCGCGGCCCGAACGTGTTCGCCGGCTACTTTCAGGCGCCGGAGAAGACCGAGGAGTGCTTCGTCGATGGCTGGTTCCGCACCGGCGATCTCGGCCGCCGCGACGCTGAGGGCTACTACGAGATCGTCGGCCGCGCGAAGGACCTGATCATCACGGGCGGGCTGAACGTATACCCCGCCGAGATCGAGCAGACGCTCGCCGGGATCGAAGGCGTGGAGGACTGCGCGGTCATCGGCCTACCCCACGCCGATTGGGGCGAGCAGGTCACGGCCATCGTCATTCGAGCCGCGGGCGCTGGGTCACTCACGGCCGACGAGCTGATGGCAGCGGCACGCGAACGACTGGCTCCGTACAAGTGCCCCCGCCGCATCGAGTTCGTGGATGCGCTCCCGCGCAACGCGATGGGCAAGGTCGAGAAGGCTCGCCTTCGCCAGACCTACTCGGCGAGTTGACCCTCCAGCTGACCCCTTACGAGGCGCCCAGGATGCTGAGCACGGCCTTGACACCGGGCAGGTTGCGGGCGAATTCCGGGTTGTCTGAACTGGCAAGCTCGATGAGAATCGCCGAGAGGCCTTGGTCCGCCATCCACACGTTCATGCTGCCCGTCGCTCGGTAGCCCAGCAGGCTCGGACCGCCGGCGCCACCTCCCGCGCCACCGCGCCGATAGCCGCTCGCGTCCGAGTAGGCCTGTGCGAGCTGGTTTCCTTGCTCCGTGCGACCCCCGAGGATGAACCCGCCACGGCTGTGGTAGTTGATGGTGAAAGCAGGCTTGGTCGCCATCACGTAGTCGCGGAGCGCCTGCGTCTCGGGCTCCGAAAATGGAGCCGGTCCGCCAAGTCCGGTTCGGAACACGCCATTGCTGTCGCTCGCGTCGGGGGACCAGTCAGGCCCGCCCCAGTTGCGGTTCGGATCCACGCCGCTGGCGAACTGTCGGGAGCCCGCGGCAAGGCCATCGGGATTGGCGACGGTGATAACGTCCAGCCGTACGTTCGATGGAATCTCGTCGCGAGCCGCCTGGAAGTAGCTCTGCACCTGCTCCGCCAGCCGGACGGTGTTCGTCTCGGGTCCGCCGTGCTGGCCACCCATGATCAGGACGGGCGTCGAGCCCGTCCCAACGTGCGTCACCATCAGGGGCCGACCCCGCTGGGAGGTCCCGATGATCGTTTCGTCCACCTGCCCACGGGCTTGGGACGGCAGCAGTAAGCCGACGGCACAGAGTATCGCAAGCGAGGCCGCAATCGCGAGCATGCTGATCCGCGCCATGTTCACCACCATGCATAAACGTGTTGCGCTCGGCCCTGGCACGCCCTCACCCTAACCCTCTCCCAGAGGGGAGGGGACTGGCCGGTGCCGATCAGCCGCCGCCGAAGCGCTTTTCGACGTCCTCCAGCTCGGCGTTCCCCTGGCGATTGTAGAAGGTCTGCATCTCCTCGATGCCGTGGAGACTCGCGAAGTAGCCCGCGGCGGTGCCCGTTCGCTTCAACTCTTCGAGCACCTTCTGCTGTGCATAGAGCGCGGCGATCTGGAGCGCGCCCGGCAATACGGCGCAGTTGGCGCCCCACTCCTGGTATTGCTGGGCCGTGGCGCCGCGCGGCAGGACGCCAATCAACGGCTTCTTGATCGCCTTCCGCATAGCGCCAACGCTCTCCGCATCGCCGCCGGCAGCCCACGCCGCATCGGCGCCCGCTTCACAGCATTCCGCGAGACGGTCGATCACTTCCTGAAGGTCGCCCTTCACCTCGGAACGGGCGATGATGACGAACCCCTCGTCCGTCCGGGCATCGACCGCGGCGCGAATCTTGTTCACCATCTCTTTGCGCGAGATCACGCCGCCCTCGACGCCCTGATGCAGGGGCTTCTTGGGCGTTTCCTGGTCCTCGATGTGGATCGCCGCGGCGCCAGCGCGCTCGTATTCCTTGATGGTCCGAACGACGTTCACCACGTTGCCGAAGCCCGTGTCCGCATCCGCGATGACCGGCAGGTCGACCGTGTCCTCCAAGGCCAGGAGCCGATCAACCATCTCGTTCATCGTCAGGATGCCGGCGTCCGCGTACCCCATCACTCGGTGAGCCACGCTCCCCGAGGCGTGCACGGCGGGCAGGCCCATTCGCTGCACGAGTCGCGCGGTGACGGGATCGACGCAGCTCGGAGCGAGCACGATCTCGGGTCCCGCCAACGCTGCTTTGAGCGCTTGTCGCTTCTCAGCGGCAGATCGCATTGGATTCCTCCCAGAGACGCGCCTAGCGACGCGCGGACCCCATCATACGAGAAGTGTCGGCAAGGTGATTGAACCGCGACAGGCTCCGAAGTACACTACGGACTCCTGGCGCGTGGCCCGTCGCTCCGCGCAGGTCCACCCCTCTGGCGATCAGGCACCCGGAACGAGGTTGCGTCATGATCTGCCCGGCATGCGGGGAAACCAATCCGGAAGGCAAGCGCTTCTGCGGGAAGTGCGGCGCCCCACTGCTGCAGCTTTGCCCCGAGTGCGGCACGAGCAACCCACCAAGTAATCGCTTCTGCGGCGACTGCGGCCATTCGCTGGCGGCGGACGGCCGCCCCGCACCCCGTGGGCTCGTCGAGGGGGCTGAGTCGGGCAAGCCTCCGCCTATCGAAGCGCCTGGGCCCGTCATTCAGCAGGCTTTCATTCAAGAGGCTTACCGGGGCCAAGCCCCGCCCTCTCACCCTGAGCGCGTCGAAGAGCCGACCTCGTTCTGCGATGGCCGATACGAGGTCAGGCGTTTCCTCGGTGAGGGCGGCAAGAAGCTCGTCTACCTTGCGCACGACGCAAAGCTCGATCGGGACGTCGCCTTTGCGCTCATCAAGACCGATGGCCTGGATGCAGAGGGGTTGCTTCGCATCAAGCGCGAGGCTCAGGCCATGGGCCGGCTGGGCGACCACCCGCACATCGTGAGCGTTTACGACATCGGGGAAGTCAATTCTCCTTCAGGCGGCGCGCCCTCAGTCCCACCCGCTTTCGCCGCGGCAGGGGCGGGTGGTCAGCCGTACCTCGTGTCTCAACTTATGGGCGGCGGAGACGTCGAGGGACTGATCGAGAAAGCCGAGGGCCATCGCGTTCCCCTCGACGTGGCCCTCAAGATCGCGGACGAGGTGTGCCAGGCGCTTGAGCACGCCCACAGCCACGGCATCGTGCACCGCGATCTCAAGCCCGGCAACGTCTGGCTGACCGCCGACGGCATCGCGAAGCTCGGCGACTTCGGACTCGCCGTAGCTCTGGACAAGGTTCGCCTCACCTAGGCCGGGATGATGGTCGGCACTGTGAGCTACATGCCGCCCGAGCAAGCCATGGGCGGCGAGGTCACGCCGCGGTCGGACCTCTACTCGCTCGGCGCAATGCTGTACGAGCTGATCACCGGCCGCCCACCCTTTGTGGGCGATGAGACTGTCGCCATCATCACCCAGCACTTGAATGTTCCTCCGGTGGCTCCCTCGTGGCACGTACCCGATCTGCCGCCCGGACTCGAAGCGCTGATCCTCCGGCTTCTGGAGAAGGACAGCACCAAGCGGCCCGCCTCGGCCGCTGAGGTTCGAGAAGCGCTAAGGTCCATTCCCTTCCTGAGGGAGCGGGGCACCGCCGAGTTGCCGGGCCTGGGTCGCGGCCGCGGGATCGCCGGGTCGCCCTCACCCCAACCCTCTCCCATTGGAGTGGGAGAGGGGGTCAACCCGATCTATCGGAACATCTTCGTCGGGCGCGAGTCGGAGCTGCGGCAGCTCCAGGCGGCTTTCGACGCGGCGGCGTCGGGTCAAGGCTCGCTGATCGCGGTCGTGGGTGAGCCAGGGATCGGCAAGACGGCCGTGTGCGAGCAGCTCGCGACCTACGTGGCTGTCCGGGGCGGGAAGACTCTCGTAGGCCACTCATACGAAGAGGGATCGCTGTCTCTCCCCTACCTGGCGTTCGTCGAGGCGATGAGGACCTACGTGTTGGCGCGCGAGCCCGATGGACTGAGGAAGGATCTCGGGAGCGGCGCTGTCGAGGTTGCGCGCATCGTCTCCGAAGTGCGCGAGCGCGTCGGCATCGAGCCCACGCCTTCTACGGGCGACGCGGAGGAAGAGCGCTGGCGCCTGTTCCAGGCAGTGGCGGGCTTCTTGCGCAACGCCGCGACGGTTCATCCGATCGTCGTGGTCCTCGAGGATCTCCACTGGGCCGACCGAGGCACGCTGGACCTGCTGCTCCACGTGGCCCGAAACCTGCAGGGCGCACGCCTGGTCATTATCGGCACCTACCGGGACGTAGAGGTTGACCGAAGCCATCCGCTGTCCGCCGCCCTAGCCGAGCTCCGACGGATCGGCTCATTCAGCCGCGTCTTGCTGCGCGGGCTGACTGCCGACGAGGTCCAGCGGATGATGGGCGGGATCACGGGCCAGGAGGTGCGCTGGTCCTTCGCCGAAGCGGTGCACCGCCAGACGGAGGGGAACCCCCTCTTCGTCCAGGAGGTGCTTCGCTACCTCGTCGAGGAGGGCCTCATCGTTCATGAAGGAGGCCAGTGGCATCGGACCGGCCAGACCGCGCCCGAGATGCACATCCCTGAAGGTCTGCGGGACGTCATCGGCAAACGGTTGTCGCGCCTGTCGCCGGTGTGCAACCGCGTCCTCGCCGTCGCGGCCGTGATCGGCCGAGACTTCGCCCTGGAGACTCTCCGATTGCTCGAGGCTGCGCCTACGGAGGAGGAGCTACTCGCGGCACTCGAAGAAGCGCTGCGGGTGGGAGTGCTGGAAGACCAGTCACGGGGGGCGCTCGTCCGGTTCCGATTCGCCCACGCGTTCTTCCGTCAGACGTTGTATGAGGAGATTTTCACCCCACGGAGGCTCAGACTCCACCAGGAGGTGGCGCGCGCCCTGGAGCGTCAGTTCGCGGCCCGTCTGGAGGAGCATGCAGCCGAGCTGGCGGAGCACTTTGCCCAGTCCAGCGACCCATCCGACCTCACCAAAGCCGTGGCGTACGGTGAGATCGCCGCCAAGCGTGCGATATCGGTCTACGCCTACGGAGAGGCGGTACATCACCTGGAGCAGGCGATCCTGGGCCAGGAGGTCCTGGACTCCGGCGACTGGGCAAAGCGATGCGACCTGCTGCTCGAGCTGAGCCGGGCGCAGATGCCGCTCGGCGAGCCGCGCAAGGTCGCGGACACGTTCGCCCCCGACGCATTTGCCCTCGCAGAAGCCGGGGGCGACCATATCCGTGCCTCGCGGGCCTGCCACCTGGCCCTGGAGGCGCTGCACCGCGATTCGCCCAACAACGTGCTGTCGCGCGAATGGCGCGACTGGGCCGAGCGGGCGGACGGCTACGCCGCGCCCGGTAGCGTCGACCGCGCCTATGCCGACGTGGCCGTGGCTCGAGCTCGGTTCGCCAGTGGCGACGCCGACGAGGGACACCGTCTATTGTGCTCCGTGGCGAGGAGCTCGCGAGCGGCCGCGTGGCGCAGCAATTCGCCCGCCGTGCTGGACTGATGGCTTGCCTCTACCTTGGGCGAACTGACGAGCTGGCGAATCTCCCCCTCGGAGACGTGTCCGTCAAGGCGTTTGTCGACGCTTGCGTGGGACGTACGGCCGAGGCCGAGAAGACGGTTACGAACTTCCTGGCCGGCGTCCGGTTGAGCACGATGGCCGACGCGGACATCGTGCCCGTGCAGACTCTGTTGATGGCAGCCGCCCTCGAACTCGGAAACCAGGAGGCGGCCGTTCGACTCTCGGCGTCGCTCGAAGGCGGGCCGTTCATCCATTGCGCCAACCTGGTGACGTGTCCGGGTCGGCTACGAGCAACCACGGCCGCGCTGATGGGTGAGCGCGCCAAAGCTCGCGAGCTGTATGAAGCAACCCTGCAGGTAACGCAGCGACTCGGTCATCGACCGGAGACAGCTCTCACACGACTTGGCCTCGCCGAACTGCTGCTGGACGGCACCGCCGAGGAACGCGGTGAGGCGCAAGGTCACCTGGAGTTCGCCATCGAAGAGTTCCGCGCGATGAAGATGCAGCCATCTTTGGAGCGTGCGCTCCGGCACAAGGGACTGCTGCATGCCTAGCCGCTGTGCCATTCCGCCCGAGCGGCCGCGCCACATCGCCGTGGGATCAGAAGCTGAGATTCATTGCGAAGTGAATCGCGTGCTCTACCTCGAGCATCCGCTCGGGCGTAAGCGTGGTGATTGGCTCGGTGAGCCAGGTCTTTCGTACCGCGAGCAGATTGTCCACGGCCACGGCGCTTTTCTGTGGCATGCCGTCTGTCTCGGTCAGCTCCACCGCCGTGGGTATGGAGCGGACGTTCGTGGTCGTCGGTACAACGATTACCCAAGTGAGGAGGCGATAGGCTTCATCGCGCGCGAGCAGCAAAACCGGCCGCCGGCGCCACGGATCAGGCAGCTCAGCCCACCATACCTCGCCGCGCTTCATCTAGTCTCTCCCCCTGACAGGTTGTCCCTCACGACCGGGTCGGTCCAGCCGAACTCTTCCTCGGTCTGGGGTTGGGTCTCATACCCGCGGACGTATCGACTTACCTCTTCGCGCTGGCGCGCCTCCTCAATGGCACGCTCGAGCGCCTCACGCACGGCCGCGCTTCGGCTGGTGCCTCGAGCCAGGAACCGATCCAGTGACTGGACGAGTCCGATGGGCAGACTAACGGTGAGCCTAGTGCTGCGCTCTGTTCCGGACACGATCGTCTCCAACGGTGCTTCATCCTGCGCATACTCTCCTGCATATCTTACCGCGCCGAGGCTCCATGCCTAGCGAGCACGTCCAGCGGCAAAATCGATCGCCTGCTCGATCAGTGCGAAGAGGCCATTAGCCGTAGAGACTCGGGAGCGGCGGGCGAGCTTGCGCGAGCCGTGCTTCGAATGGACCCTGGCAACGTTGACGCACTCGCATACGTTGCCGCTGCGAGCCCTGCTGATCTGGGGGAGTTGGATGTTGCCGCCCGTGCCGCCGCGAGCACCGGGGAATCCTCAACCAGTTCAGTGGAGCGTTCGGACGCAGCGGGGGCCCTTGCGAGCGAGCCATCCGCCTCGGGCTCGGCCGCCGCACGTGCCCCGTCGCAAGCCGCCCCGCAGCCCACTTCGTTCTGCGACGGGCGGTATGAAGTCAAGCGCTTCCTCGGCGAAGGCGGGAAGAAGCTCGTCTACCTTGCTCACGACGCGAAACTCGATCGGGACGTCGCCTTCGCCCTCATCAAGACCGACGGCCTCCTTCGCATCAAGCGCGAAGCTCAGACTATGGGGCGACTCGGCGATCACCCCCACATCGTCAGCGTCTATGACATCGGGGAGGTTCCGTATCCGTCTAGTGTGGCGCCCTCACCCCAACCCTCTCCCAGCGGGAGAGGTACACGCCGAGGCGCTGCCACACCTGGACTTCGCCATCGAGGAGTTCCGCGCGATGAAGATGCAGCCATCTCTGGAGCGGGCCCTTCGCCACAAGGGATTGCTGCATGCATGAAGTGCGCGAACGTCTTCTGTGCGAATACCTCAACCGACCGGGTTCACGCGCCCTGAGTTGACAGCTTGCGGACGGCTCGTGCTTAATCTCTCCACGTTTCGCCGGGAGGCCGCATGATCGAAGCTGGAGCGTGCTCGAGCACCCTGCGCGCCCTCGGGGGATTCCTCGAGCGCGTTGACGCCACCGAGATCGGCATCATCGACCACGACGAGTACATCGAGGTTTCCTGGCGCAACCGTCGCGGCGGGCGCGAAGAACGGTACCACGACGCAGTTGAGCTGGGCGCCCTACGCATTTCTGCAGAGCTCTATCGCGGCGCGGAGGACGGCAGCGGCCGCGTCGGACTCTCCGAGCTCCTCAGAACGCTCGGTCAGGAGCTCGACGAGCTGAGTGTCGAAGGTGTCGCGATCGCCGCAACCCGAGATGGATTCTTTGCGACTGGCCGGTCAAAGAGCGGCGAGATCAGCCGAACGTACCTGCAGAGCGAGCTCATCGCACGGACACAGGCCTATCGCCGCGCACGCGCGGCGAAGTCGAAGCAAACATAACTTCTTCTTAGCGGAGATTATCGGGATGCCCCTCCGGGCCTCTGGCCGTACGGCGACATCACGCCGAGCTGCTGGAGCAGGCCGAGGTGATCGAAGCTCGCCCAGTGCTCTACGACCTTGCCATCCTCGATGCGCGTGATGTTGATGCCCGTGACCACCACGTGCCTTCCCGTCGGCTCGACGCTGGCGAACGGCCCTGTGTGCGTACCCCGAAGCGTCCAGCGGAAGACGACCTTGTCGCCCGTGGCAATACCATCCTCGACCGTCATGTTGGCGTCGGGGAACGCGAGCAGCACCGAGCGGAACCGTTGCTTGAAGCTGTCGCGCCCGTTGGCGTTGACGGGGAAGGAGCTATGGTCCACAAGACTCTCGGCCAGAACCCGGTCGAGTAGGTCCAGGTCGCCGCAGTTCAATCCCTCCTCGTAGATGCGGCGCACGATCGCCTTGTTCGCCTCGGCTGATCCGTTGGCGTCCTGGGAAGGGGTGTCAGCTTCTGGATTCTTCATACCGCGAGACCTCCAGGATCCATTGTATCGCGGAGCCCGGAGCCTGTTATGATGGCTACAGGCAGTAACGACCCGCCCCTGCTGAATTAGCCCCGGGCATGCCCATGAGGAGGACGACGGATGAAGCTGATGGATCGCAACTCGGACCATCCAGCCGCCTTCGCCGCCGACCCGAAGGACGAACACCCTCACTCGCACTCCGTCCGGTTCTATGGCGAGGATTCGTTTCTCGTGGATGATCTGAGCCGATTCGTGGGCTCGGCCCTCGGATCAGGCGAATCAGCGGTGGTCATCGCCACCGGCGCCCACCGCCGGGGACTCGAGGAGCGTCTCCGCGCAGCGGGCCTCGACGTGAACCTTGCGGTCAATCAAGGGCGGTACGTCGCGCTGGATGCCGCCAAGACCCTGACGCAGTTCATGGTCGACGGCGATCCCGATCCAACGCTGTTCGCCGCAACAATTGGCGAAGTCCTCGCGGCTGCAAGCGCCGATGGACGCAGCATCGTTGCCTTCGGCGAGATGGTGGCGCTGCTCTGGGAGGAGGGGAACTCCGCGGCAGCCCTTCGTCTCGAACGACTTTGGAACGATCTCGCGCACGTGTACGAATTCGAGCTCCGCTGCGCGTACCCCATGCGTTTGTTCCCCAATCATGGCGATGCGGAGCAGCTCCAGAAGGTCTGCGCAGAGCACAGCCACGTCCGCCCTACCGAAAGTTACACGCTGCTGGGCGATCCCGATCAGCGGCTCCGTGCTATCGCGCTCCTTCAGCAGAAGGCGCTGGCGCTCGAGACCGAGATCAAGGAGAAGAACCGTCTGCTCATCGCGGAGCGGGAGGCCCGCGCCACGATCCAGAAGATCGCCCTCGACAATGCGCGCCTGTATCAAGCAGCCCAGGAGGCGATTGTCCATCGCGAGGAGTTTCTGTCCGTGGCTGCCCACGAGCTGAAGACGCCGATCACCAGCGTCCGCGCCGCCGCACAGCTCCTATTGCGACGGGTGCCGGAGGGCGAGCCGACCAAACCGGAGCTGATGACTCGGATGCTCAGCGTTCTGGACCTGGAGACAGAGAAGCTCGGCCGATTAGTCAATCAACTACTGGACGTCTCCCGCGTGCACGCCGCGCAGCTCAGCCTGGATCGTACCGACGTGGATGTCGCCCAACTGGTTCGTTCGACCGTGGAGCGAACCGAGTCCCAGGTTACGCGCCATTCCTTCGTTGTCCAGGGCCTCCACACCGCACTGGCTTCGGTCGATTCCCTCCGGATCGAGCAGGTCCTGACCAACCTGCTGGACAACGCCGTGAAGTACAGCCCGCGAGCGGGCGACATCACCGTAGACGTGTCACAGCCCGACTCACAGTGGATCCAGATCAGCGTCCGCGACCACGGGATCGGGCTCTCTCCCGATCAGTGCGAGCGCGTCTTCGAGCGCTTCTTCCGCGCCGCGGAGAACGACCGCACCACCGGACTCGGCCTGGGTCTTTACATCAGCCGCGAGATTGCCGAGCGACACGGCGGCCGACTGTGGGCGGAGACCCCAGAAGACGGCGGGTCCCGATTCGTCATGCAACTGCCGCTCGTCCCGTGAGCCATTAGGGGCGCATGGTGACCAGGTTCCAGCAAGCGTATCGGCCAGAACTGCTCCACACAGAGGCGCCGGGCTACCAGCCAGCCGGGCGCTACCTCGTCGATGAGTCGCTCCCCTCAGAGCAGGAGGGCGGCGCCGCGGCGGAGTCCCAGAGGAATGCCGCCCGCGTTCGCCATGCCAGCCGCATTCTCATCGTGGACGACGATCCGTCGATTCGAGTCACGCTGTCCGCGTTCCTCGAAGCCGAAGGATACCTGGTAGGGACGGCAATCAACGGGGAGGACGCGCTGGAGCACGTGGACCGCGAACGGCCCACCGTGGTGCTCCTGGACATGCGCATGCCGATCATGGACGGCTGGATCTTCGCGCGAGAGCTGCGGGCCCGCGGTGTCGAGGTTCCTCTCGTCGCAATGACCGCCGCCCAGGACGCTCGGCGATGGGCCGCGGAGATCGACGCGGCGGCCTACGTCGCGAAGCCTTTCGACGTGGAGCTGCTCCTCTCGACCCTCGACAAGCTCTGCAACGCGCTATAGCGGCGGAGGGTCCAGTTCAAAGCTCGTCGGCAAGGAGCCGATACCCAACTCCCGGCTCCGTCCGAAGATAGCGGGGCTCTTGCGCATCCGCCTCGAGTTTCTTGCGTAGGCGTGCAACGTAGACGTGCAGGTAATGGGCTTCGAGCCCGTAACCTGGTCCCCACACCTGCTGGAGGAGCATCGCGTCGGTAAGAACCTTATTGGGGTGCGTGATGAACACTTTGAGCAGATCGTACTCCGTGGGCGAGAGATGCACCTCGTTCCCGTCCACACGCACGACCCGTCGTTCGACATCCACCTCGAGCCCACCGGTCCGGAAAACCATTGTTGGTCCGTGAGCGGCACCCACCACGTGGCGGAGCGCCACTCTCACTCGGGCCAGCAGCTCGTCTACGCCGAAAGGCTTGGTGAGATAGTCGTCCGCTCCCAGGTCCAGCGCGGCCACCTTATCCCGCTCGGCCCCGCGGACGGAGAGGACGACGATCGGAATATTGGTTCGGCCGCGTATCTCACGGATGACTTCGAGTCCGTCGACGTCCGGCAGGCCGAGATCGAGCAGGATGAGATCAGGCGGATGTGCGTCGAGTCGCCGAATTGCATCCTGGCCAGAGTCGCTGCCGTCGACCTGGTAGCCGTGACCGGTGAGGTTCGTGGAGATCGCCCGTCGGATAGCGGCCTCGTCGTCCACGACCAGGATCCGCGCCCCGGTCGAGTGGCTCACGCAACGCCCTCGGCCGCAAGCGTTCCCGGGCCCACGGGCTCCTGCAATGGAAGGGCAAAGGTGAATATCGCGCCCCCGTCTCGGCGGTTTTCCGCCCAGATCCGACCGCTGTGGGCGGCCACCAACCCACGCGCGACCGCGAGCCCGAGGCCCGTTCCCGACGGATGCGTGGAGTCAGCCTTGCGGCCGGTGCCATTCACCCGAAAGAACGGATCGAACACCCGCTCGAGCGCCGAAATCGGCAGGCCGGGACCTCGATCCGCGACGCTGATCTGAACCTCCTCGACCGTGCAGTGCACCGCTATCCGAATCTCTCCGCCAGCGGGGGTGTACTTCGCCGCGTTTTCGATGAGGTTGGACAGAACCTGGTCGATCTCGACATAGTCCAACGGAATCGGCGGAACATCATCCGGCACATCGAGGACCACGTCGCGCCCTTCGGTCACGGGCCGGAGCCGACCTAGGACATCATCGATCAAGGCGCCGAGGTCGTACCAATCCCACGCCGGACGCAAGTTCCCGGCCTCTATTCGCGAGAGGTCCAGTAGGTTGCCGACGATGCGGTTCAGCCGCTGCGCCTGCTGTTCGATCGCTTCGGCAAACTCTCGCCGATCCTGCTCCGTCCAGGTGACGTCCGACTGCCGCAGGCTCCCTGCCGACGCGATGATCGAGGCGAGTGGCGTGCGCAGGTCATGAGAAACGGCGTTGAGCAGCGCCGTTTTGAGCTCGTCTGTACGGCGCAGTACCTCCGTCTCGGTAGCCTCCCCGCGCAGACGGTCGCGTTCGATGGCGTGTCCAAGCTGCGCCGCCACGGCAAGCAACAGTCGATTGTCCTGTGGACGGAGGTCCGGGCCCCCCGCCTCGCGAACGAGGTACACCGTTCCGACGCGGCGCCCCTGAATCTCGACAGGAATCAGGTGGAGACGATCACTCAGCTCGTGCCGCGGGAGGCCGGGCAGGCGAGACGGAACTACGCGAACCCACCTACCCCCTCGGCCCGGGTGGTCTGGGCCCGGGATGGCAGCCGGTCCCAACGTCCTCCAGGAGATGGTCGGCGCCGCGTCTGCAAGGCGCAGAGCTGACGGGTCGCCGTCGGCCTCACGGATCCGCCGTCCCTCGCCGGCGCCGGCTTCAATCGCAACCGCGGCAACGCCGAGCTCTCCCCGGAGCCTTCTGGCCACCCCTCGGAGGGCTTCCTCGAGGTTGGGCTCGGCCATCGTGCGCACCACATCGTAGAGGACGACGGCTTCGCGCTCGCGCTGACGCGCCTCCTGCGCACGGCGACGCTGTCCCGCGGCGAGCTGCCCCGTGATCACAGCCGCAGCAAGGAACAACAGAAGAGCAACCCACTCCTCGGGGTCCGCCACAGTCAGCGTGAAGCGCGGCTCGACGAAGAACCAATCGAAGCAAAGGAATGCTGCCACCGAGGCTAGCACAGCGGGCCCACGTCCGAACCAGGTCGCCGTAGCGAGCACGGCGGTGAGGTACAGCATCGAAATGTTCGCCAGGTGCCAACGTGTCTCGATAAGCGCGATGAGCACGCTGGCGACAAGCACTGCGCCGAGCGACGCGACATAGCCGATGAAGCCTTGTTGTATCCCCAGGGTTAGTCGATTGCGGAGCACGGCAATATCCATCGCGATCTGCTACCGATGCACTCTGCACAGAATCTTAGCTCCACGGAGAAGCGGATTCTCGTCAAGAGACGGCCATGCCCGCTAGTCTGGCTCTCGATCGGCGACGAGATGGACGTCCACGTCCCGTGCGAGCTTGAGCAGTTTGCTCACGATCGACCCACGGAGCAGCTCGTGGAGGCGACCGTGGCGCGAATGGCCAATCAAGATGCTATCGACGTTCCGTTCGTGGGCGATGCGCGCCAGTGCCGCCGCCACGTCGTCGGACTGCGCACGGATGATCTCGGCGCCCAGGTCTTCCGCGAGGCGCAGGGTTTCCTCGACCTGTCGACGGGCCTCGGGTGATGCGTTGGCCCACCTCGGCGTTTCCACAAAAACGACGAGGAGCGGAGACTGGCGCTGGTCGGCCATCCGCCAGGCACGACGCAGGAGGTGCTGCGCGCGAGGCTGCTCGTCGATGCAAACCATGACCTGCTCGTCTGCAGCCCACGTTTCCGGGATCTGGTGCTGATACATGTAGTGCTCGAGGTCTTCCTCGACCTCCCGTGCGAGCTTGCGAAGCGCCAGCTCGCGCAACGCCATGAGGTTTCCCTCACGAAAGAACTGATGGAGCGCGCGTTCCGCCCGGTCCTTGGGGTACACGTTGCCGTGCTGAATGCGCTGCCTGAGCGCATGCGGCGACATGTCGACGAGCTCGACCTCATCCGCCTCGTCGAGAACACGGTCCGGGATGCGCTCGCGCACGAGGACGCCGGTAATCGTTTCTACGATGTCCGCGAGGCTTTCGAGATGCTGGATGTTGACGGTACTGATAACCGTGATGCAGTGATCCAGCAACTCTTCGACGTCCTGCCAGCGCTTCTCATGCTTGGAGCCCGGGACGTTCGTGTGGGCCAGCTCGTCGACTAAGGCCACCGCTGGCTGCCGCTGGATGATGGCGTCCGTGTCCATCTCTTCAAGCGTGACGCCTTTGTACTCGATCCGTTTGCGGGGAATGACTTCCAGGTCGCCGATCGCCTCGACCGTATGGGGCCGGTTGTACGTCTCGACGAAGCCGACGACGACGTCGGTGCCGCGTGCGCGCCGCCGGTGCAGCTCGTTCAAGGCAGCATAGGTTTTCCCCACGCCTGGGGCCATTCCGAGATAGATGCGGTGCCGTCCCCGCGCGCCCGTCCCTGCCTGCCTCCGCACCCGTTCGAGCATGTCCTCGGCGGTGGGTCGGTCGTCCATATGCGCCTCGTTTGTTGTCTGCTAGTCTGGGCGCGCAGCTCCATGGTACGACGCTCTCAATCGCTCAACTCACCGACCGACAGCCGCTGGTGAGCCAGCGGGAGATGCCGCCGGTGATACCACAGCCGGCGGCGCTGCTGATCGGCCACTCCCAATGGGCTGACTGGTGCTCCCAAAGCGTTGGTCCAAGGCGAGGTTCAGCTTCAGAACATTGACCCGTGGCTCGCCCAGGATCCCCAGCGTACGGTCCTCGGTGTTCTGGCTCACCACCGCCTGCACGTCTTCAGTCCGTACATTGCGCGCCCGCGCGACTCGGGCCACCTGTATCGTGGCGTTGGCCGGGCTGATGTGTGGGTCGAGCCCGCTTCCCGAAGTGGTTACCGCGTCCGCGGGGACAGGCGCGTTCGGTGCGAGGCCATTTGTAGAACGATAGCTCTCCGCTCGCTCCTTGACCGCGTCGATCAGTTTCTGGTTCGTCGGCCCGAGGTTCGAGGCGCTCGACGACGTCGCATCGTAGCCACCGCTTCCCGCGGCGGATGGCCGCGGGTGGAAGTAGACGGGGCTGGTAAAGGGCTGGGCGATCAGCTCCGAGCCAACGACTTCCCCCTGGCTATTGGTCAGGAGACTGCCGTTTGCCTGGTACGGGAAGACGACTTGCGCAATGCCAGTGATAACCAGCGGGTACACGATTCCAGTCAGAAGCGTGAGCAGCAGGACCAGCACGATGGCCGGGCGCATCTGCGCTGCGACGTTCATGATTCCTCCTACGCCAGCCGCAGCGCGGCTACGACGATGTCGATGATCTTGATGCCGATGAATGGGACGATGACTCCTCCCAGTCCGTAAATCAGCAGGTTGCGGCGCAGCAGGACGGCGGCCGGCGCCGGCCGGTAGCCCACGCCACGCAGGGACAGTGGGATCAATGCAATGATGACCAGAGCGTTGAAGATTACGGCAGAGAGGACGGCGCTCTCGGGTGTCGCGAGGCCCATGATGTTCAAAGCGCCAAGCTCTGGGTACGTTGCGGTGAAGGCCGCGGGGATGATGGCGAAGTACTTCGCCACGTCGTTTGCGACAGAGAACGTCGTGATCGCGCCCCGAGTGATGAGGAGCTGCTTGCCGATGGCGACGACCTCGATGAGCTTCGTCGGATTCGAGTCGAGGTCGACCATGTTGGCCGCTTCTTTCGCCGCCGCCGTGCCAGAGTTCATCGCGAGGCCAACGTCCGCCTGGGCGAGCGCCGGTGCGTCGTTCGTCCCGTCGCCGGTCATGGCCACGAGATGCCCTTCGTTCTGTTGCTCGCGGATGATGCGGATCTTGTCCTCTGGCTTCGCCTCCGCGACGAAGTCATCCACGCCCGCCTCTTTCGCAATCGTCTCGGCCGTGAGGGGATTGTCGCCGGTGATCATGATGGTCCGAATCCCCATCCGGCGGAACTCCTCGAACCGCTGGCGCATGCCCGGCTTCACGGTGTCCTTGAGGTACACGCTGCCGACGATCTGCCCATCCATAAGGAGCGCCAGCGGAGTCCCACCCTCTATGGAGATCCGCTCCACGATCGGACCCAGTTGCGGAGGCGCGGCGCTACCCGACTGGGCGACGATTGCGTCGACGGCGCCCTTGAAGTACGTATGCCCATCCTGGTGGAGCCCGCTCACGCGCGTCTCGGCTCGGAAGGGAACTACCTCTGCGGTGTCAGCCAGCCCGTCCGACGTGGGAGCGCCGAGCTGCTCGGCCAGCGCCAGGATACTACGGCCCTCAGGCGTGTCGTCCGCGAGGCTCGCCTGGCGCGCGCAGATATACGCGTCGATGAGGCTATGGTCGCCCACCGCTCGGATCTCCGCGGCCAACCGGTTGCCGTACGTGATGGTCCCTGTCTTGTCCAGCAGCAGCACGTCGACGTCGCCCGCCGCCTCCACGGCGCGCCCTGACATGGCCAGCACGTTGAAGCGGGTGACACGGTCCATCCCCGCGATCCCGATCGCCGAGAGCAGCCCGCCGATGGTCGTCGGAATCAGGCAGACGAGCAAGGCAATCAGGATGACGGTGGACACCGGCCCGCCGGAATAGATCGCGAACGGTTGCAGGGTGGCCACGGCCAGGAGGAAAACGATGGTCAAGCCCGAAAGGAGGATCGAGAGCGCGATCTCGTTCGGCGTCTTCTGTCGCTTCGCCCCTTCGACGAGGGCGATCATGCGATCGAGGAAGGTCTGGCCAGGATCCGCGCTGACGCGAATCTTCAGCCAGTCGCTCACGACCTGCGTGCCGCCGGTCACACTGGATCGGATGTCCGTGCCCGGCTCTTTCAGGACGGGCGCGGACTCGCCCGTGATCGCAGCCTCGTTGACGTAGGCAACACCCTCGAGGATTTCGCCGTCGCTCGGCACGATCTCCCCATCGCGAACGAGGACGATGTCGCCCTTGCGGAGCTCGGAAGAGGAGACCGTCTCCTCACGCCCGTTGCGCAGCACACGCGCCGGCGTGTCCCTCTTTGTTGCCCGAAGAGTATCTGCCTGCGCACGGCCCCGCGCCTCAGCCATGGCCTCTGCGAAGTTCGCAAACAACACGGTAAACCAGAGCCACGCCGTGATTTGAAGGCTAAAGCCGAAGCTGCTGGAGCCGGTCAGGAGCTGCTGGACGGTCACGATACTCGTGATCGCGGCCCCGATCTCGACGACGAACATGACAGGGTTTCGGGCCACGGCGCGCGGATCGAGCTTCACGAATGACTCGCGGATCGCCCGCCGTGCGAGCGGCCCCGACCAGATGCTCGTCGCGCGCATTCGCGTCGCGGCCAGCTCCTTCATCTCGTCGGTCTCCGGGCTGCGACGCACCGGGGGCGGCGAGCCTCCATTGACCTCTCCATCTCGCTCGACCAACACTCGTGGCGTGCGAGCGCGATTGTCGGGCAGCTGATCCATCGACATTCCATTCTCCTTAGAACGTACGGCCGGTGCCGAGCAGGATGTGCTCGACGATCGGCCCAAGCGCGAGCGCAGGGAAGTAGGTCAGCGCGCCGACGATCAAGACGGTCCCACAGAGTAGGACGACGAAGAGCGGCCCGTGCGTCGGCAGCGTGCCCGGCCCCGGCGGCACGCGTTTCTTCGAGGCCATCGAACCGGCGATGGCGAGGATCGGGACGATCATCAGAAAGCGTCCGAAGAGCATCGCCACGCCGAGCGTCACGTTGTAGAAGGTTGTGTTTGCCGAGAGGCCCGCGAATGCCGAGCCGTTGTTCCCAGTCGCCGATGAGAACGCGTAGAGCATCTCGCTCAGGCCGTGTGGACCCGAGTTCGCCGTGCTGCTGGTGCCGTAGTCCGCGACCGACGCCCACGCGGTGAATGCGAGGATCGACGCGGAGAGCACCAGCACGGCCAGCATCGCCATCTTCATCTCATAGGGCTCGATCTTCTTCCCCAGGTACTCAGGCGTGCGACCCACCATGAGGCCCGCGATGAACACGGCGAGGATGGCAAAGACCAGCATTCCGTACAGTCCTGCCCCAACGCCGCCAAAGATCACCTCGCCAAGCTGGATGTTGAGGAGAGGAACAGCGCCCGCGAGCGGCATGAAGCTGTCGTGGAAGCTGTTCACTGCACCGCACGAGGCGGCCGTGGTGACCACCGCCCAGAGCATCGAGGCCGAAATGCCGAACCGCGTCTCCTTCCCCTCGAAGTTCCCGCCAGCCTGGGCAGTGGAAATACTCTGGTCCACACCTAGCTGAGCGAGGAGCGGGTTCCCCACCTGCTCGGCCGGTAGCGCGATGGCCAGGCCAAGAATCAGGAGCGCTGTCATCGCGGCCAGCAACGCCCACCCCTGCCGCGTGTCTCCTACGAGGCGCCCAAACGTGTACGTCAGGCCGGCCGGAATTGCGAAGATCGCCAGCAGCCCGATGTAGTTGGTCAGTGGTGTCGGGTTTTCGTAGGGATGGGCCGAATTTGCGTTGAAGAAGCCGCCGCCGTTGGTTCCGAGCTGTTTGATGATCTCTTGGCTCGAGACCGGTCCCTGAGCGAGCGATTGGCTGCCTCCTTCGAGCGTCTTGACCTCAGTGTAGGGACTGAAGTTCTGCGGCATCCCCTGCCAGACCTGCGCAAAGGCGAAGACGAAACAGATCGGCAGCAGCACGTAAAGGGTGGCGCGTACGACGTCGACCCAGAAATTGCCGATCTCGTTCGCCGACCGGCGCGCCAGCCCACGGACGACCGCGACGGCAATGACGATACCGGTAGCCGCGGACATGAAATTGTGCGTGGCGAGCGCGGCCATCTGCGTCAGGTAGCTCATCGTCGACTCGCCTGTGTACGCCTGCCAGTTGGTGTTCGTGGTGAAGCTCACTGCCGTATTGAAGGCGAGATCGGGCGCGACACCGTCGAACCCCTGCGGGTTGAGCGGGAGTACCCCTTGTGCGCGTTGCAGCAGATAGGTGAGCAAGAGGCCCACGACGCTGAACAGCAGCATGGCAGCGGCGTAGCCGGTCCAGCGCTGCTCCACGGCGTGGTTGACGCCGCAGACGCGGTAGATGGCCGATTCGGCCGGCTGCAGGATAGGACTCAACAGGGTGCGTTCACCCGAGAACACGCGGGCTATGTATGCGCCGAGCGGCTTGGCAATAAGCAGGATCAGGACGATGTAGATCAGTATTTGGAGCAGGCCAGGTACGGTCATCCGCGCCGCTCCTTTCGCGCCGCGGATGGGCCTACTGATAAGAGCTCCGCCGTGCGGCGTGCGAACCGCACGCTCAGGCTCGGACCATTGACCCTCAGGGTAGCCGTGAAGCCGAACTCCTCAGCAATGAGTCGGCTGAGCAGATGAAGCGCGCTTACCTCGTCGGCGCTATCGCCCTTCAATCTGGTCGTGATGGAGATCGCGGACACCAGATCTGGGTCCATCTCCGCGAGCGTCTCACAGTGGGAGCGGATCAAGTCCGCCCACGGGAAGGGGGGAGCCGACAGGCCCTCCTTGATCAACTCCATCGTCAGGCTGACTTCTTTCGTATCCATCACTCCACTCCCACATCTCACCGGCTATTCGGGTGGACCGTCAACACATGCATCCGTTCGACGGCGCTCCCGACTCCTCCTGGCTAGAACTTCTCCGGTTGGATCATTGCGTAGACCAGATAGATCAGTACTGCAACCGTGATCGCGATCATCGTCACGGCTTCCAACACTCCCACTACTTCCTCCCGAGCAGTCGCTCGCACGCGCCGACGTAGCCCAGCGCGACGGCGAAAAAGACAATGGCCCCGGCCACGAACATCAAATCATCCATAAGTCCTCCCAACTTCATGCCGTTCTGACGGCCCACTTCCATCCCCGGTCGCGTTGCCCTCACGACTTGCATCGTCGCGGTCTTCACTGGACCCGATCACCAGGCGAAGCAAGGCCTCGAGTGGGAAGGGTTTCGGCAAGTACGCCAGCGGTTGGAACCCTTCCAGCCGGCTCGGATTGGCTCGTACGGCCGAGATGATCACCGTCGGCACCTCTATGCCACGCCGGCGTAGGTCGCGGAGCACGTCCCAACCGCTTCGGTTCGGCAAGTTGACGTCAAGCAAGAACAAGTCCGGACGCTCTACCTGCACGGCATCCATGGCTTCCTCAGCCGAGCCGGTCTCGGTCACAAGCACGCCCCGCTGGGTCAGATTCCGCGCGATGATTCGCCGCAACGTCACGTCGTCCTCGACGATAACGACCCGTCGGTAGGCGGGTGTCTCGGCTAACACTTGCACCTCCTGCACGGAAAGGCCCGGTGCCCCTGCCCCTGGCGCCTGAAATTGAGTATCAGGAGCCGCTGCTCAACAAGGTGTCAACGAAAGGCTGCAGCCGCTCAACAAATGCTCAATATTTCTTCGGTAGTAGGAAGAAGCGCGCCGCCCGGGTCTCGACAGGCGAGGCGTTTTCACGTTAACCTCTGACGCGCCCTTTTGATGAAGCGGTGCCAGGAGCTGTGTTTTGAGGCTCTTCTCGTTTTTGTTCCGTCGGCGCGACCCGGTGGAAGAGCTGGCAGAGGTACGCGCGCAAGCGGAGCAGGCTAAGCGGGAGCTCGAGATCATCGAGGAGACCGCCGCTTCCGCTGCTCGCGAGAATGTAGTTAACGAAGAAGAGGCCCAGATCCAGGAGCTCCGTGAGGTTCTGTCGCGCGACGAGCTGCCCGCCAAGCGGGCCGAGCTGGAGAGCCTCCAGCAGCGTCAGTCGATCCTCTCCGCGGTTGTGGCCGCGGCCCCGCCCAAGAGCGCGCAACCTCAGCGCCCTGGGTTTTCCTTCTCCTTCTGGAAGAAAAAGCCCCCGCAGAGGGCGCTCGTCGTCCGGCCCGAAGACGACATCTCCAGCCGGTTCGCTGCGATCGGTGGCCCCCGGCGCCCGTTACCCGTCGAGGCGAGAACGGCCGCCCCACCTCCAGCCTCCATCGAAGAGCGGCTTTCCTCTGGTGTCGAGCTGTCGACCCTCAATCCACTCGATGAAGTGGCGCCGCCGGGTGTCGAAGAGATCATCTCCCGTCCGATCGACGAGCCGGCGCTAGAGAAAGCAGCGGAGGTGGCTGCTGCGACGGATGTAGAGCCCGTCGAAGAAGGAACGGCCTTCTTCGCGGAAGAGGCCAAGGTCCTCGTCGAAAGGGCTGCGGTCCCCGAGCGGGAAGAGGAAGCGCTCGCCGGGCCGGCCTTCGAGGATGCACGGACGGGGATCGAGTCAGAGGTTCAGATCAAGGCCGAAGGAGCTCCGGTCGAGGCAACGTTGGCTCCAGTGGGAGAGGTCGAGCCGCCTGCTTGGAAGGCTACGGCGGCCGCGCCTCCGGGCACCGTACTCATGGAGTGGCTCGGCTGGTCCTGCTACCGGTTCACCTCCACGAACGGCAAGGTCCTCGTCACGAATCCGTGGTTGACGAATCCGGACTCGCCCGTCCGTTTGGACGACATGTCTCAGCTAGACATCATCCTGCTGGCCGCGGGCGAGGGCGATCACGTAGCCAATTCGCTGGAGCTCGCCCAGCGGACAGGCGCGCGAATCGTGAGCCCGTCTGTTGGGGAGGGATCCATCTCAATGAATGGACTCGCTCCGGGTCAGGTGGTGAGCGCGCTGGGTTCCGGCGACCGGGTGACTCTCGAGGGAATCACAATTCGCGTTGTGAACGCCGCTGGAACAATGAAACGCGATTCTTCCTCCTACGCGGGGGCGCCCGTGGGGTTCGTCATCACGTTCGAGAACGGCTGGACCGTCTATTTCGCGGGCTCGACCGGCGCGCACCAGGAACAAGCGCTACTGGCCGAGATGTATCGCCCGGACGTCGCGATCATCCCGCTCAACGAGCGGCACGATCCGATCGACATCGCGATGCAAGCAAAGTTCCTTATGAACGGGAACCCGTACATCAACACGATCTTCCCGCACCTCCACCGAGCGAACCCGACCCCTGGTCAAACAACGGTGGACGAGGCGCAGCACGAGATCGACAAGTTGAACCTGGACATGGCCATCATCGCGCCCATGCTAGGCCACCGCTACAGCTTCACCAGGTAACAAGCGCCCGCGCTGTAGTCGACTTCATGATTCGGGCGTCCGACATCAACGAGGTCGCGGCGTACCTGCGCGAGAACGGCGCGGAGATCGTCGGCGAGCCTGTCAACAAACGAACGGGGATACCGGATCGGGGATATTACAATCCCCGACTGGGCCATCCAATCGTACTCGGTCGGGTGACCCAAAGTATCCCCGATTGCATACTGATCTAGAACTCCTTACGTGAATAGACTTTGACATGCAGTTTCTGTAACGGAGTTCGCATGGCGCACCGCGTCCGTACATCCAAGAAGAGTCGTGGCACTCTCGAGGACGAGACGTGGGCGCTGTTGAATACCGTGTCCTGCGGAGTCCTCGTGAGGTCCGCGGATGGGCTCATCAGCCACGCAAACTCTAGCGCCGCCGAGATCCTCGGGATCCCAGCATCCGATCTCCTAGGAAGGCGCGTCGGCGAGCTGCCCATTCGCGTGTCCCGAGAAGATGGGACACAACTGCCTCCCGGCGGTAGCCCCTCGCACCAAGTGGCCAGAACCGGAGCTCCAGTCCAAAAGTTCACCCTCGGACTGGACCGGATCGGTCGCGCGGACGGCGAGCGACGGTGGGTCCAGGTCGATTCCGTCCCCGTCTTCGACGAGCAGGGATCGCTGGTCCACATCGTAACGACCTTTGCCGACGTGACCGAGGGCAGGCGCGTACAAGCGGAGCTGCTCGCTAGCGAGGCGCGCTTTCGCCAGGCCCAGAAGATGGAAGCGGTCGGCCTCCTGGCGGGAGGCATTGCCCACGACTTCAACAACTTGCTCACGGCCATCATCGGCTTCGGCGACATCGTTTCGACGCAGATCCCCGAGGACGACCCTATTCACAGCCACGTGCAGGAGATCGTGTCCGCGGGCGAGCGCGCGGTTGACCTGACGCGTCAGCTCCTTGCCTTTAGCCGCCGTCACGTGCTCCAGCCAACGGTGCTGGACCTGAGGACCGTCGTGTCCGAGATGAGCAAACTCCTTCGACGGGTCATCGGGGAGGACATCCGGTTGCAAATGGTGACCGACCAACAACTCGGGCACGTCTACTTGGACCGAAACCAGTTCGCTCAGGTGCTAATGAACCTTGCGGTCAATGCACGCGACGCCATGCCGTCGGGTGGACAGCTCACTATCGAGACGCGCAACGTCGAGCTGGACGAAGCGTATGTGCAGGAGCACGGTGCGCGTGCCTTTGGCATCAAAGACCCAGGTCAATACGTGCTACTCGCGGTGAGCGACAGCGGCCACGGAATGGATCGAGAGACCCAGGCGCGCATCTTCGAGTCGTTCTTTACGACGAAAGGACCCAGCAAAGGCACGGGCCTGGGTCTCTCGACCGCGTACGGAATCGTGAAGCAGAGCGGCGGGGACATCTGGGTCTACAGTGAGCCTGGGAAGGGCACGACGTTCAAGATCTATCTTCCTTTGGCGAACCCCGCCCAACCGATCAGCAAGGAAGCCGCGCAGCGGCCGCCTCCTGTTGGTGGGAGCGAGTCCGTACTCCTCGTGGATGACGAGCCGGCCGTGCGCCTGCTCGCACGTAACGCCCTCGAGGCCAAGGGTTACGACGTCACGGAGGCAGCCACGGGCGAGGAGGCGATCAAGCTCTATCGGGAGAAACCGGGCGTCCGGCTCCTGGTGACAGACGTCGTTCTTCCCGGAATGAGCGGACGGGAGCTGGCCGATCAGGTGCTGGAGCTCTGCCTGGGCACACGAGTGCTTTTCGTGTCCGGGTACACGGACGAAGTCTCCTTACGCCATGGCTTGGTCACGGACGAACACGCGTACCTTCAAAAGCCGTTTACCTCAACCTCCCTCGCGCGAAAAGTGCGCGAGGTCCTGGATGACGCCTCCGATGAGGCGCTCGCCTCCTAACCGCGGCGGGATCGGAGCGCGCGGAGGCTGAGCGCAGCGACGAGGGCCGCGGCCGCGCCCACCACGATCGGGGTCGCCGAGGTTGGGCCAGGAGGCTGTGGAACACGGGAGCGCTCGTCCTCGGTCTCGGCGTGACGGCGCGCGAGCTCCAGCTTCAGGCTTTCTTCACCCTGGGCCATCGCCCATCGATGGTTCGCCTCGAAGATTGGCTTCAGCAGGAAGGACAGCGAGCGCAGCAGCGGCTTGTCGGCTCGGACGTTCCAGTCGTAGGTCACGTCGGTCCAGGCGCCGTCTTGCTCCAACGTCCAGACACCGCGGCCGCTGAAGTCCCCGATGGCCTCGAGAGAGAACCCGCTTTCCCGAACGTCGGTGACGCGGAACTGCCAGCGCAGCGTGTACGGCAGCCAGCCCTTGGTATAGAGGTCCACGAGCTTACCGACGCCGTTTTGGTCGCCCTCTTCGACGACGCGGACTTCGAGGTAGACGGAGGGCCACCAACGGGCGAGGTCGACGGCGTCGCCCAGGACGTCGCGGACCTCCTCCATCTTGCCGGGCACACGCCAGTGGGTGATGAAGTGATACTCGTTGCTCGCCATGTCACCTCCTTCGTTAGCCGAGGCGCCGGTAGGCCGGGATGAGCTGCGACAAGAACACGGAGAGGACTACGACACCGCCCGCGCCCGTGATCGTCGTCGGCCCGCCGATGTGGTCTGCGATCCACGCCTGCGGGAACGTGGCGAGTGGCATCAGCCCGAAGCTCAGTAGGTAGACGCTCATGACTCGGCCGTGGAACTGGCTGGTCGTGGCCGCCATGACCAGTGTCTCGTTCACTGCCGCATAGCCGGCCGATGTGAACCCGACGAACGCCAGACAAATGGTCGCCACGACGAGCGTAGGGGACAGGGCAAAGGCGGCCAGAGCCACGCCGAATCCCACCCCCAGGGCCATCTGCAAGCGTCCGAGTCCTTGACCCCGCGCGATGATGGCGATCATCACCGAGCCACAGAGCGCGCCGACCCCGACGGCGGCTGTCATGATCCCGAGCCCTAGCGCGCCCGCCTCGTGGACCCGTTGCGCGAAGAGGGGCAACAGCGTCTGAAACGGTATGCCGAAGAATAGCGGCACGAAGCCGATTGTGAGAAGCCCAAAGAGCACCGGGTTCGCTCGAATGTGCCGCAGCCCTTCGACGAGCTGTTCCCACCCCCCGCGCCCTCGAGATTGGCCGCCCGAGCCGCGCTCCCGCAGTCGAAGGAGGGCCACCACAACCACGCAATACATCGCCGCCATGGCGGCGAACACGCCGCCGATGCCGATGAATGGAATGGCGAGCAAGGTGCCCCCCAGGGACGGTCCCGCGATCCGGGTGAAGTTCAGCCCCGAGTTGTTGAGGGCGATTGCACTTCGCAAGAGCGGCGTGGGCGCCAGCTCCCCGATGAACGCCTGTCGCGCCGGCATGTTGAACGCGAATGCCGTCCCCTGAACCAGCCCAAGAGCGTACAGGTGCCAGACCGCCAGGTTGTTGGTCAGAGCAAGCGCCGCGACGGCGGTCGCCCCGAGACCCAAGGTGCTCTGCGTACCGATCAGAACCAGCCGCCGGGGCGCGCGATCCGCCACGACGCCGCCGACGAGCCCGAGCAGCATCATCGGGAGCCCGGTTGCGAGGCTGACGCCGCCGAGGACGGCCGCCGACCCGGAGATCGCAAACGCCGCGTATCCGATCGCGACCGCTCCCATTTGAATGGCGAGGGTCGCCGGCATCATGCTGAGCCAGAAGAGGCGGAACCGTCCCTCGCTCAGTGCCGGGAAGAGACGAAGCAGCGGCGGCCGAGACAGATGGGCAGACTGCAACTCCAGCGTCGGTTCATCTGGGCCGCCTACTGGCGAAACCGGTTCGCGCTCCACCGGCGCACTCAACGGACGGCCCCTCGATGCGATGGACATGTGCCTCATCACCGTCCGGTTCGCGCTCCACCGGCGCACTCAACGGACGGCCCTCGATGCGATGGACATGTGCCTCATCACCGCCATACACTCAGCTCAACAGTCATCCTGACACGCAGCTCAACTCAACCCATCATCCTGAGCTTGTCGAAGGACGCGCAGGGGAGATCCATGCTTACGAAGGAACAGAACGACCGGATGAGCCGCATCGGACCAGGCACACCAGCCGGCGAGCTGATGCGCCGCTACTGGCATCCGATCGCGGCTAGCTCGCAGTTGTCCGGCTTCGGGACGAAGCCGATCCGCGTTCTCGGCGAAGACCTCGTCCTCTACCGTGACCGCTCCGGCACCCTGGGGCTGATTGGGAACCGATGCCCCCATCGGCGCGCGGGCATGGTCTTCGGCATTCCTGAGGAGGAGGGGCTGCGCTGCGCATATCATGGCTGGCGCTTCGACGCGGCAGGCGCATGTCTCGAGCAGCCGTACGAGGCGACGGAGGATCCGGGTTCGACGTTCAAGGATCGCATCAAGATTCAGGCCTACCCGGTCCAAGAGCTGGGTGGAATGATTTTCGCCTATCTGGGGCCCCAACCGGCGCCACTCCTCCCACGCTGGGATCTGTTCGTCATGGATTGCCCGAAGGAGATCGGCTGGGCCGTGATCCCCTGCAACTGGCTTCAGATCAGCGAGAATTCCCTCGATCCCGTCCACGTGGAGTGGCTCCACCAGTACTTCTGTAACTACGCAATGGAGCGGCTGGGACGTCCCGAGGACGTGCGAGAGCCCTCGCACCACCGATTCGTCCACTTCGACGAGTTCGAGCACGGGATCGTGAAGCGGCGCCTCTGCGACGACGATACCGAGGACGTGCAGGAGTGGGCCGTCGGCCACCCGCACATCTTCCCGAACATCCTGAAGAGCGGCAGCACCCGCCACCCCGTCTTCCAGATCCGCGTACCGCTAGACGACACCCACACCACCTACTTTTGGTATAGCTGCCATCCGCCGCAGCCGGGCGGATTGGCGCTCCCAGACCTGGACGAGGTGCCCTTCTACGAGGTGCCCGTTGCCGGACTGGACGCGCACGGGAACCTCCAGTGGGACCTGCTGGACAACAACAGCGGCCAGGACATGGTGATGTGGTACACGCAGGGTGGCATCACCGACCGTGACGAAGAGCACCTGGGCCTCTCGGACAAGGGGGTGATCCTCTTCCGAAAGCAGCTGGAAGAGAACCTTCGCAAGGTCGAGCGCGGCGAGGATCCGATGAACACCTTCCGCGACCCGGCCACGAATCAGCGGATCGAGCTTGCGGTCGAGGAGAACAAGCTCGGCAACAAGTTCAACATGGAGCCGGGCAAGCGCCGTGGCGGCAACGCGAGCAAATACAGCCCACTCATGAAGGCCGCTGAAGAGCTCCTTGCCCAGGCTGGGCAGAAGTCCTGATCCAAACCCCGTCCCCCAAAGGCGTCGCGGTTATCACTGGGGCATCCAGCGGGATTGGGGCGGCCTTCGCGCGGCAGCTAGCCGCGCAGGGCTACGATCTGGTGCTCACCGCGCGGCGCGGAAAACGGCTCGAGGCTCTCGCGAGCGAGCTGCAGAGCCGCCACGGGATTAGCGCCGAGACGTTAGTGGCCGATTTGGCCGACCCAGCGGAAACCGACCACCTCGCGGAGCGGATTGGCCGGATCGATTCACTCGCAATGCTCGTCCACTCAGCGGGGTTTGGGACCCTGGACAGCTTCGCCGGAAAGGACGTCGAGTTCAGCGTCGCGATGGTGGAGGTGCACGACGTGGTCGCGCTTCGGCTCACGCACGCGGCGCTGCCGGCGATGAAGGCGCGCCGACAGGGCGCGATCATTCACGTTTCCTCGATCGCGGCATTTGGGAGCGGACCCGCCAACGTAACGTATGGTGCGACGAAGGCCTTCCTCAACGTCTTCTGCGAGGGGCTGCAGGCGGAGCTCGCCGGCACGGGCGTGCGAGTCCAGGCGCTGTGCCCAGGCCTCACGCGCACGGAGTTCCACGACACCCCGGAATACCGCGGCTTCAACCGCGGGCGGATCCCACGGTCGTTCTGGATGACAGCCGACGAGGTCGTGGTGCAGTCGCTGCGGGCGCTCGACTCGGGCCAAGTGGTCGTCATTCCCGGTCTCAAGAACCGCCTGTTCGTAGAGTTGATCCGCTATGGCTCCATCCGCGCCGTGGCCCGAAAGGTCCTCGCCCGCCTGCGCAGCCCTCGAGTCCGCTGAGCACATCAACGCAGTGGGAACACCGGTGAGGGTGGTACACTAGCGCATGCTACCCGCGGAACGCTACTCAACCACATTGGGGGATCGTGGGCGGCTCGTGCTGCCCGCTCAGATCCGCAAGAGTCTCGATCTCCACGCGGGCGACCGTTTGATCATCTTTGTGGACGGCGAGGGGGAGATCCGAATCGTCTCAGCCCGCCAGTTAGCTGAGCGTCTACGAGGGCTCTTTCGGGACATCGCACCCGGGCGGTCGCTCGCGGACGAATTGATAGCCGAGCGGCGCGCCGAAGCCCTGCGAGAGGAAGACGAACTGATTGCCGAGCGACGCGCCGAAGCCGAACGCGAAGAGGCCTGATTCGTGCAGCCGCCGGCCGGCCCCGTCCTGGATGCGTCAGCGCTGCTCGCCTACCTGCGGGATGAACCCGGTGGGAGCATTGTCGACGCGGCATTAGTGGCCGGGGCGGTCATAAACGTCGTCAATTACGCAGAGGTACTCGCCCGGCTCGCTGCCAACGGACAGGACCCCGCTAGCGCCGACCGCGGTATGAGAGACTCCGGCCTGACTGGCGACTTGCTCCAGGTTGTCCCTGTCACTCAGGACGACGCGATCGTCATCGCACGGCTACGAGTCTCCACGAGATCGCTCGGTCTCTCCCTGGGCGACCGTTGCTGCCTGGCCACAGGCCTCCGCATGGGTCGCCCGATCCTCACATCGGATCGGGCTTGGGCGCAACTCACCATAGGAGCGTCGATTCAACTGATTCGGCCGTAGCCCGCCTCGGTCTGGAGATTTCTCGCGAACGCGAGATACACTGGCCAATAGCGTCCCGTCGGCGCGGCGCGGACAAAGAGGGCGAATCGCAATGAAGCGTTCGATCGGGCGTGATGTGCTTCGAGGCATCGGGGTGGCCCTTTCGGCCACGGCCCTCCTCCTAACAGCGTGCGCCCCAGGGCCGCAGACCACGGGCTCCGGCGGCTCAGAAACGAACGCATCCGAGGCTACTTCACAGCCAAAGACGCTGACGATCGCGGCGAAACGCGAGCTGAAGAACTTCGCCCGCTTTACCGGCGCGGCCGCGGGTGGAGGATCACCCGGCTCTGGCAACGGCCAGATCGCGAAGATCGGCCACAACTACCTCGCCGTGCGCGAAGGTAACGGCCCGTATCTGCCGCAGCTCGCGCGCGAGCTCCCGTCCGTGGACGCGGGCACATGGCAAGTGAATGCAGATGGATCGATGAGCACCACGTGGAAGCTCCGGAACGACGTGAAGTGGCACGACGGCACACCCTTCACCGCTGAGGATCTCGTCTTCGGGCTGAGGCTCTTCAGCGATCAGGACTACCCCGTTCCGCCCACAGAGCGGGTGCGACAGATGCAGTCTTCCAGCGCACCGGACCCCCACACATTCGTGATCCATTGGTCCTCGCCTTCACCATCGGGCGCCGACCCGACCGACGTGGACCCAATGCCCCGCCACCTCTTGGAGCCGTTGTACCGGGCCGACAAGACGTCCGTGTTGAACAGCCCGCTCCTCACGAGCGAGTTCGTGGGCCTCGGCCCCTACCGCGTGGCCCAGTGGACCGAGGGGGTGAGCGTCGAGTTCGCCCGTTTCGACAACTACTTTCTCGGCAAGCCACGGTTCGACCGGGTGACCGTGAAGTACGTCGGGGACTCAAACACGATGCTGGCAAACATCCTCGCGGGGTCAGTCGATGTCGTCCTGGCCCCGAGCATCGAGCACGATACGGCAGCCGAGCTGACGCAGCGCTGGCAGGGCACGGGCAACCAGGTGATCATCTCGCTGAGCGGCTCCCAGCAGTTCCTGCGGCCGCAGTTCCGGCCCGAGCTGGCCCATCCCCGAAACGGCTCCCCGATTTTGTCGGTTCGTCGCGCGCTCAACCATGCGATCGATCGACAAGCGGTCGCCCAAGCCTCAAGTAACGGCCTGGCCCCGGCGGCCGATAGCTGGGTCGCACCAGACGAGGCGTTGCGCGCGCAACTCGAGTCGGCGATCCCCCAGTACCCGCTCGACCTCACCCGCGCACAACAGCTTCTGACCGAGGCCGGATGGGTGCGCGGAGGGGACGGCGTGCTCGTGGATCAGGCGACGGGAGAGCGATTCGAGAGCCGCATCGCCGCCCGACCCGCCACTGGCTCTGACCGCGTCCTGGCCGTCATCGCCGACGGTTGGAAGGCGCTTGGCGTGCAGATGACCCTGGACGTCCTCTCGCCCGCGCAGGCCGCGGATCGTCGAACTATGGGCACGCAACCGTTTGCGTTGCTCAGCTCGTTCCCTGGGTCGCCCGCGACACTCCCGCCGATGCACTCGTCGCTTCTGGCGTCGGATGCCAACCGCTGGACCGGTACGAACTTCCAGGGCTACAGCAACCCACGGGTCGATGCGCTCCTCGACCAGATCGCGACGGCAATCGACGTCCGCGACCAGGTCACGTTCCACCGGCAACTCCTCCAGGAGGCGATGGGCGACGTTGCGCTCATGCCACTCACCTGGGAGGTCGAACCCGTGCTTATCGCCAAAGGCGTGACGGGGGTGACCATGAACAACACTTACAACATCTTCGATTGGGATAAGCAGGGAGGAGCGAGATAATGGCTATCGCCGTCCTCGAGGAGCAACGTCGCAAATCCCGCAATGCTTGCGGTGCGCTAAGGAGGGTCGAGCGACAGGCCTATTCCTTGCGCTTGAGCTTGCCGGAGTTCGCCTTGAGGAACGTTCGGATCTCGTCGCCCATATCGAGGACGGTCTCCCACTGCTCGACGTAGAGGGTCACAGGAAAACGCCCGAGGCCGTAAAGGCTCACCGCGCCCTTGTCTGAGACCTTGAGGTACACGCGTCGCTTATCGTCAGCACGCGCCTTGAGCGCCTCGTTCTCCGCACGCAGACGCTCGAGCTCTGACTGTAGCTCTTCGGGTGTCGTGGCCAATTGCATTCTCCAAGCGCTGGGGGAGCGCGTAAATCACGGGTGGCCGCGGCATACCGCGGCCACCCGTTGCGGTGGTTGGTCAGTCCTAGCCACCCAGGCTCGAGAGAACCGGGAGGAGGCGTCCCACCCTTACCTTACACAGTTGGACGTCGCCACCGCGCTGCAGGGCGCACCAACCCTGGGCAGTGCCTGTGCAGTCGCCTGCGCGCCGCTAACCGGCGTCGACGGGAGTGCGACTGTCGGCGCAATGACGGGAGCCGAGCCACTGGCTCCAGCAGCGCCAGATGCACCCGATGCGCCAGAAGCACCCGACGCGCCTGATGCAGCGGAGGCTCCAGAAGCACCGGAGGCGCCTGAGGCTCCAGAAGCACCGGAGGCGCCTGAGGCTCCAGAAGCGCCTGACGTACCAGCCGCTCCACTCACACCAGCCGCACCGCTCGCAGCGGCTCCAGAGGTACCGGCCGCGCTTGACGCGCCTGCTGCACCGGAGGCTCCAACGCCTGCCGTGCCGCTGGGGCCGGTCGCTCCAACTGGGCCAGCGGTTGGCGCTACGGGGGGCGCCATTGTCATGTCTATGCCGGGTACCGCCGGTATGATGGGCGACTCCGGGGCCGCTACCGGAGGCATTTGCGCGGCAATCTGCGCGTTGTGCTCGGCGACCCACATGCGATCCGCGTCCGCGCCCCATGTGGCTCGGAAGAGGGCCTGGGTCTGGGCAGACTCGCTCGCGAGAGCCTTACCGTCGAGGGCGACTTCGCCCTGCACATACGCGCTGCTCACGGCGCTCAACAAGAGTGCGCATGCAGCTCCTGTACCCGCGAGCCATCGCCAACCACGTACAGCCATACTCATTCCTCCACTGTCGTATTTGGTGACATCTCGTTCTGTGTCGCTGATGCCTGGCAAGCCGCCGCCCCGCTTCGGCGACAATGCATGGCTCCGTCGGCTAGGGTAGCACAAAAGTCCCGCGAGCAGAAAGGGACCAGCCCCGCCGGGGAGAGTTCCGGTTCACCCTGTGACTGCAATCTCACCTAGCGCGACGTGCGTATAGACGGAGCTGGGAATATTTTCCCGACCAGCACGTTCCACATTCTGGGTCCTCAGCTCGCGCTTGGCGCTAGCTGTTCCGCCAGTACATCATTAGTCTGGATCAGCGGACGTCTGAATCGCGTACGCGACCCACGTTGACGACCCCATCGGGTAAACATATGCTGCAATCAGTGGACTAGCCTGGGTCGCCCTAGGAGTAATGTGGTCTCCGATTTACCCTTCGCGCCCGATGCCCTTCAGCCACAACTCAGGATTTCCGAAGGCACTCTCGAACGCCTTGATGTGGGCGTTGTGGGACAGGTCCGCTAGTGGTGTTGAGCCTTCGAATCCGTCTCATACTCTTGCTCATCGGCGCGGCCATTCCTGTCGTCGGCGTCATGGCCGTTGCGGTCTACCAGGGGCGGCAGATAGTCGCCGCTCAAATCCAAGATCGCGCACTCCGCTCCGCCACAAGCGCCCGCACCGAAGAGCAAGAGGCAATCGACGGCGCGCGCCAGACCCTAACGGTGCTGGCTCAACTGCCGATTCTTAGGGAAGAGAATCCTGTTGCGTGTTCGACGGCTCTCGCCGACCTGCTCTCCCGCCAGCGCTTGCGGTTCGCCAACATCGGCCTCGCGGGCCCGGACGGCCGCGTGACGTGCAGCGCGATTCCTGTGCGCGACGGAGTGAGTCTGGCCGACGAGCCCTACTTCCAGCAGGTGATCTCGTCCCGGGACTCCGCGGTGGGACGACATCGGGTCGGGCCCACGACCGACCAAGCACAAGTAGACATTGGATACCCGGTGCTCACGCAAAGCGCAACCGTGGGCGGAATCGCATTCGCGTCGATGGACCTGAGCTGGCTTAGAGAGGTGGTCGACGAGGTGCAGCCGCTCGGCGGCAGCGTCACCTTGGTCGATCCGGCCGGGACGGTGCTGGCCAGCTATCCGCCCGTCGACCGCTGGGCAACCACGCCTGATGCGGACGCACCCACCGTGCGCTCGATGTTGGGCGGGCAGCCGGGCGCGAAGCTCGTCGGGATCGGGCCGGATGGAAGTCCATACCTATACGGAGCGGCCCTTCTACATGACGGCTCGTACGTACGAGTCGGGCTACCGGAGGGTCTCGCGACGTCGCAGCAGCAGGGGCTGCTCACCATGGCCTCGATCGGTTTCGGCGGAGCTGGGCTGTTGGCTATCCTCGCCGCCTGGCTCATCGGTGAGCTGGCCGTCTTGCGGCCGGTTCGATCGTTGGTGGGTGTAGCTCGGCGCCTTGGGACCGGGGATTTGACCGCGACCACCAGCGTCTCTCGCACCAAGGGCGAGCTCGGCGAGATCGCCCGCGCGTTCGACCACGCGGCCAGCGAGCTGCGAGCGCGCGAGGAGCAGATCCGCCAGGCGCAGAAGCTCGAGGCTCTCGGCTTGATGGCGGGCGGCATCGCCCACGACTTCAATAACCTGGTGACGGGCGTCATCGGGTTCAGCGGGCTGGTCCTCGCACGCCTTCCGGCTAACGACCCACTCCGCACGTTCGTCCTTCAGATCGAGGCCGCCGGGCAGCGCGCGGCGAACCTGACGCGGCAGTTGCTCGCCTTCAGCCGCCGCCAGGCGCTGCAACCGCAGGTGCTCGACCTCAACGGGGTAGTCGCCGATTTGGAAGGCTTGCTGAGACGCGCCCTTGGCGAGCAGGTGGAGCTCCTGGCTTCATTCGAGCCTGAGCTGGCGCACATCGAGGCAGACCGTGGCCAGATCGAGCAGGTGCTTGTAAACCTCGCCGTGAACGCCCGAGACGCTATGCCAGACGGCGGGAAACTCACCATTAAAACGGCAAACGTGGTGCTGGGCGAGGAATATGCTCGGCAACACGCGGGCGCCCAGGTCGGCCACCACGCCATGCTCTCGGTGACGGACACGGGGATGGGCATGGACGAGGAGACGCAGAAGCGCATCTTCGAGCCATTCTTCACGACGAAGGAGCCTGGCAAGGGAACGGGCCTCGGCCTCTCCACCGTCTACGGCATCGTGAACCAGAGCGGCGGCAGCGTCTGGGTCTACAGCGAGCTTGGCCATGGCACAACGTTCCGTATCTACCTCCCACGCGTGGACAAGCCCATAACTGCAATCGGCGCCAGGGAATCCTCAGACGGCCTGCCGGGTGGGAAAGAGACCATCCTGCTGGTCGAGGACGACAAGATTGTGCGGTCGTTCACGACGACGGTTCTCGAGTCTCTTGGCTACAACGTGCTGGTCGCGGCGGGCGCCCACGACGCGTTGCCGGTCATCTCGAGCCGCGGCAACAACATCGACCTCTTGATCACCGATCTCGTGATGCCAGGTATGGGCGGACGGGAACTGGGTCAGCTCGTCGCCGCGCACTACCCTGGGATCCGAATCCTGTACATGTCCGGCTTCGACCCCGAGACGCAGGTCGGCCAGCGCGCCGTCCCCTACGGGGCGCCGTTCCTCCAAAAGCCCTTCAGTCCTGCCACTCTCTCGCAGAAGATTCGCGAGGCGCTCCGCCCATAGACGGCGCGAGCCGCTCTAGGTCGCGTCGAGACTTCCCGGACCTTACGCGCGAGGGCCGCCCCGTCTGGCCTCACCGATTGAGTGGAGGGATATAGCGCAGCACTTCGCCTCGCTCGCAGACTGAGGCGGAACCTCCTACGCAGTTCGTCGATCGCCGGAGCCGGGAGGTAGTCTCTGCTCCCGGTCATCGTCGTCCAGGACACGACGCAGCCTCCGTGCCAATCTCTCGATGGCAACCGGCGTACCGAGGAACGCGACCTCATCGCCGAACAGTGCTCCGCGGAGATCACTCGCGTTCTCGGCCATGTAAAGCACGCGCATCTGCGGCCGGATCTGAGTCACCAGCTCAGCCATGTCGTGGCCACTCATGCCTGGCATTACCAGGTCGGTCAGCAAGACGTGGATTGGTCCGACGTATTGGTTACCAATTCGCAGCGCCTCCAGGGTGTCCTCCGCCGACAGCACGTTGTAGCCGCGCGAACGGAGCCCGTCAGCAATGAGAGCGCGCAGCTCTTCGTGGTCCTCGATCAGCAGCACCGTCTCTGAGCCGGAGCTCACGTGTGGTATGCGCACGATCTGAAGCGGCTCGGTGTCAGCCACCCGCTCCGACCCACCCATCGGCTCCGTTGCACCGGTCGGGACGCTCCGCTCATTTAAGATCGACCTGCCTGCCCGTCCCAATAGCAACACCTTCGCACCGTAGAGAACCGCGAGGAACCCAAGACCAGCGCAGGCGGATAGCCCGATTGCGTCTCGAGCGAGTCGCAGTGAATCCTGCTGTTCAGAAGCCGCCCAGGTGCTTTGCTGGGCAAAATCGACGAAGAACATGAGGGAGAAGGTCAGCGCTCCACCGATGCCCATTATCATGCTGAGCCTGGCGAAGAGCCGGTGCATAGCTAGCACCTCCCCGGTGTGTCCCTTGTTGATTCTAGACACACCTCTCCGCCCATCAGTTAGAACTCTAGGTGACATGGTGTCACAGCGCGCAAGCCTATCGAGGGGCTTCTTCGGGCGAAGAAGCATGTGGAAAGGTGTAACCGCTGCTACTGCTGCGAGCTTTGGCCCGGGAAGAGCTGAACGAGCAAATCATGTGGGTCACGACGCTCAAGCAGGGCTTCGTGAGCGAGGCGGAAGAGCTGGCTGTCCGAGATCCGCTTGGACTCGGGATTGAGGTGGGCATAGAGAAGCTGGGCGTCTCGCAGAGCCTTCGCCCACTCGGAAATGAGTGCCTCCGAGACCGACTCTGAAGGCATCCTTACTCCTTTGGTGGCTACTCTGTCCCTATGAACGATGCAGGATGCACAGTGTGACGTGTTTCATCAAAGTTGGCCTCTTTTGCCCTGATGCCCGGTCCCTTGAATCAAGGAGATGATCAGCCTCGACCATGGGGCGAACCACAAGATCCATCGGAGCTAGTACATTGCGCCCCAGTTTTCGGCGGCGCGGAGGTCGACGACGAGAGGGACGCTGAGCGTCATCGCGCCCTCCATGATCTCCTTAGCCATCGCCTTGAGATCCTCCAACTCGTCGTCGGGAACTTCGAACAGCAGCTCGTCGTGCACCTGCAGAAGCATCCGCGCCCGCATCCCACGGTCGCCCATTGCGTCCTGTAGTTGAACCATCGCGATCTTGATGATGTCGCTCGCCGTCCCCTGCACCGGGGCATTGATCGCCATGCGCTCGCCCGCGGCGCGCACCGCGTGGACGTGCGACCGGAGCTCGGGGATCGTTCGTTTCCGTCCCAGCAAAGTGAGCACCGTGCCGGTCTCTCGTGCGTCGGCGATGAGCCGCTTCTGGAAGGCGCTCACTTCGCTGAACTTCTCGAAGTAGCGACGGATGAAGTCGCCAGCCTGCGCCTGGGAGAGGCCCGTCTGCTCGGCGAATCCGAAGGCGCTGATACCGTAGATGATGGCGAAGTTCGCGGTCTTGGCGAGGCGGCGCTGGTCCGCATTGACCTGCTCGATCTCGACGCCGAACATCTCAGCGGCGGTCGCTACGTGGACGTCCAGCCCCTGCTGGAACGCCTCGAGCAGGGTTGGATCCTGGGTCAAATGCGCCTGGACGCGCAGCTCGATCTGGCTGTAATCCGCCGAGAGGATCTTCCAATCGGGAGCAGGAGCAATGAAGGCACGGCGCACCCGACGACCCAGCTCCGTCCGGACCGGAATGTTCTGGACGTTGGGATCGGCGGAAGATAGCCGTCCCGTTGCGGCCACGGTCTGGTTGAACGTGGTGTGGATGCGGCCCGTATCGGGATGCACCAAGAGCGGCAGAGCGTCGACGTAGGTCGACTTCAGCTTCGTCAGCTCCCGATGCTCGAGGATCAGCTCGATGACCGGGTGCACGCCTTTGAGGCCGGACAGCACATCGGCTGCTGTGGAGGCTCGACCGGTCGACGTCTTCTTGGCGCCGGGCAACCCCAGCTCGTCGAAGAGGATCGTGGCGAGCTGTTGCGAGGAGTTGATGTTGAACTGGTGCCCAACGGCGTCGAAGATGCCTGTCTCGGCAGCGGTGATGCGCCCGTGGAGCTCGCGGCTGAACTCCATCAGGTACGGGACGTCGATCGTGATGCCCGCGAGCTCCAGCGCGGCCAGTACGTCCACAAGTGGCAGCTCAACTTGGCGATACAGCTCGTCCAGCCCTGAGTCCGTCAGCTCTTGCGCAAGAATGGGATGGAGATCCAGCAGCGCCTCCGCCTCACCGGCGAGATGCGCAGCCATCCTGTCGATCGGAACCAGCTCGAGCGGCAGGGCGGAGCGCCCCTCCCCCGTGACGCTCTTCACGCCCGGGAGCTCCCGGTTGAGGCGTGACCAGCTCAAGTCCTGAAGAGTCAAGCTTCGCTGTGAGGCCTCGACGAGATAGGCCGCCAGGCCCGAGTCGAAGTCCACACCACGGAGCTTGATGCCGACGCGGGCCAGCGCCACGATCGACTGTTTCGCGTTGGCGCTGATCTTCCGGACCTGCGGATCCTCCAGGAATGGCCGGAGCACTTCCAGTGCTTCAGAGACCGGTAGCGGATCCAGCCGCTCAGCGCCCTCACCACACGCCGCGCCCGAGCACGGGATGGAAATAGTGCCGACAGACGGCGTTGACAGCGTAACACCGAGAATCTCGGCCCGCATGGCCTCGGGCCGGCTGAGAGACAGGACCATGCTCACGGCGCCGTCGAGTCCCTGCAGTCGCCCGATCCAATCCTTGAGGTCCTCCACGGATCTCACGATGCGGCGCTCTCGGTCGGACACCTCCACCGCAGTCGAAGAGGGGCCGCCGAATAGACCCTGCTGGTATCCATTCGCCGAGGGGCGACCCAGCGCTCCCCCGTGGCCATTCGACGCATGGCCTGCGTCTTGCTCGGCGGGCGCGCCGCTCATGGCGGTCAAGAGACGGTCGATCAGACTACGGAAGCCCAGCTCGTGAAAGAGCGTGAGAACGGCGTTGCGGTCCGGCTCACGCATGGCACAGGCTTCAAGGTCGAGCTCGATGGGAGCTGTACGCACGATTTCGGCGAGGTCTCGCGCCATTCGTATCTGCTCGGTGAACGGCTCGAGCTGGCCGCGCAGCTTGGGCGCCATCTGGTCGAGGCTCCCAAGAATGCCGTCGACATCGCCGTACGTCTGGAGCAGCTTCGTCGCGGTCTTCTCCCCGACTCCGGGCACGCCGGGGATGTTGTCAGACACGTCTCCCCGCAGCGCGCGAAGGTCGACGAGCTGCGCGGGCTCGAGCCCGTACCGCTCTCGCACTGCGTCGACATCGTAGAGCACGGTATCGCTCATCCCCTTGCGCGGAACCAGGACCTTGACGCGTGGTCCGACGAGCTGCAGCGCGTCGGTATCGCCCGTGATGAGAATGACGTCGATGTCGAGCTCGGGACCTCGTGTTGCCATGGTTCCTAACAGGTCGTCAGCCTCGAGCCCGTCGATGCGAAACACGGGGATGTGGAGGATGTCGAGGATCTCGAAGACCCGCTGGAATTGGTGGCCCAGCCCGTCGGGAGTCGGCGGGCGCGTTCCCTTGTACGCATCGTACCGCTCATGTCGAAACGTCGGGCGTGGAGTATCGAAAGCAGCGGCGATGTGGGTGGGGTGCAGATCACTCAAGGCGCGAGTGAGCATCGTGGCGAAGCCGTATGAGGCATTCGTCAGCTCGCCCTTGGTGCTCGTGAGCGGCGGCAAGGCGTGGAAGGCACGGTGGATCAGCGAGTTGCCATCCAGCGCAATAAGTGTCCTAGCCATCTTGTCCGCCTCAATCCACTCGCAATCGTTGATGCAGCTTGTCGCGGTTCTCTTCGAGCGCCTGCTGGAAGGCCGCCGAGTCGAGGTGCTCGGTCGTCATGATGAGCGCGTCCTCACCGTCGTCGCTATAGTATCGCTTCCGAATCCCGGCGTCGTGGAAGAGGTACTTGCGATACAGCCGCTGCGCCAAGGTATTCGACACGCGACACTCCAGCGTCACGGTTTCCGCGCCCAGGTAACACGCGCGGTCGATCAGCGCCACCAGCAGCAGATCTCCGATTCCCTCGCCTCTGAATGGGGGATCGACCGCAATGGTGGTGATATGGGCCTCGTCCACCATGAGCCACATGCCCGTGTAGCCCACGATCGTTTCCAGCTCTTTGGCGTCCTCGTGGGTGAAGGCGCGGTCCTCCCCACGAACGAGACGCGCGAGTCGCCCAAGAAGGCCGTCGCCACCTTCATGCTCTTCCTGGCCGGCTATGGGAAACCGTCGGTCGCGGCGAGCCAAGACGACGTCCGGCTGACGCTTGGCGACGACGTAGTACGCCATCTGGTTGCGTTCGATCTCCCGACGGTAGGCGGAGGCGGGCCAGGCAGTGGGAAAAGACTCATTCTCTATCGCCGACACCGCCGGGATGTGGCGCGATTCCATCGGTTCGATCACATATTTCAGGCGATCTGATTCCTGCGTTTCTGTCACCTATGAGCTTGGGCAACCCGGTGCAGGCCAATCCTCCGGTAGCTCTTCACCAGGCGCTGTCAAGTAGTAGTTTAGTGGAGATAGATGGGCTCGACGGAGCCACCGATCGGCTCACCGCGACGGATCTGCTGGACTGCCAGCTCGGCCAGAAAGCCTGCACGCCTCGCGGCGGCGGCCGGCGGCACGAGGTCGATCCGCGCGGCATAGTTGCGCTCGACCTGCTCTCGCGCCTGCCGATCAAGGTCCACCGCCAGCACTGCGTGCTCGACGGACGCAATCTCCAGCAGCTCACCCAGACCAAGGTTCTCGATACGCGAGTCGTGCTCGAGCTGCTGGGCTGCGCGCCGGAAGCGAGCCGTCGCGTAGTGACCGCGCCCTATCTCGATGGCCGCGCGTATCGGGCGCTTGCCATCCGCGGAGGCGAGGACGAGGTGCCCCCAGGCGATCACGTCCAGCGTGGGCACCTGTGCGACGCCAATACCCAGAGCCAACGCGAGGCCCATCGCGGTCGACACCCCTACCCGCAACCCCGAATATGAGCCGGGCCCGGTCGCAACGGCGATCGCGGCGAGCTCACGGCGGTCGACTCGGGCAAGATTGAGCATCGCCTCGATCGTCGGTAGGAGCTGCGCCGAATGCCCGCGGCCGCTCTGCCACACCGATTCTGCCAGGACCTGATCGTGGTAGACCGCGACGCTGGCGGTCGCACCGGACGTGTCAATCGCGAGGAGCGTTCCGACGTCCTGCACCGGCACCTCCACGTACCGCTTTCCGCACGCCCGCTCCGCGCTCGAACACCTCGCGGAGTCGCGGCGGGGCGCCATCGAGACTCAGCGATCGCTGGTCGTCGCCCGTCGGCGTGATGTCAATGCGCACGGCCTCTTGGATCAAGTCCATCGGCACGGAATCCGGCCACTCCACGGCGCAAACACCATCGCCGCCAAAGTACTCGGCGAGCGCCTCGAGTGTGGTGGCGTCCATTTGCTCCACGCGCCATAAGTCGATGTGATAGAGCGGGACGCGCCCCTCGTATTCGCACGCGATGACGAACGACGGGCTCGTCACCTGGTCGGAGATGCCCAGGCCGCGAGCGAGGCCCTGCACGAACGTCGTCTTCCCAGCGCCGAAGTGCCCCCGCAACAAGATAATGTCACCGGGTTCGGACGCCTCGCCCACCGCCGCGCCCAAAGCCCGCGTCTCTTCCTCGTTTCGCGTCTCGATCATTACTGGATCAGCCATACTCGCTTTCCCTTGCTCTGATCGCTCATCAACCGCCGTGGAAATGATCCCAGCCGCCAACGGTCACGTCGAGCGGCACGCCGCTCGATTGGAACGCACGCACCCGCGGTTCGACGCCCGTCCTAGGGACAATGCTTCCGATCACGCTCAGCGGCCCCAGCCCTCGCTCCGCCAGGAGCTCGCCCGCCCGCGCGATGGTTTCAGGCGGAGCAGCGCAAACGAGCTCGTAGTCCTCGCCGCCGGTCAAGGCGAGCCGCAACGCCTCCTGGCCGAAGACTGCTTCCAGTCCGTGATACAGCGGAACGCGACTCGCGTCCAGGTCCGCGTCCACCCCACTACGCTCACAGATGTGGCCGACGTCCGCCAACAGCCCGTCGCTCACGTCCATCGCGCATCGGACTCCAGCCTCCACCAACGCCAAGCCCTCTTGGACCCGCGGCATCGGCCGCCGATGCGCGTTCATCAGCTCCTCGGCGACCCGAGCTTCCGAGGCCGTCGCCTGTCCGAGCAGCAACCGTAACCCACCCGTCGAGCCACCGAGAGGACCGGTGACGGCGATCGCGTCGCCGTCCCTCGCCCTCGATCGCTCCAGCAAGAGTCGGTCGGGCCCAGCATCCATCGGCAACGATTCCCCGAGCAGCGTCACCTGGATGACGAAGGCACCGGAGCGCACGACGTCACCGCCGATCACGCTGCAGCCGTATCGCTCGCCGCAGGCCCGCATGCCCCGGTAGAAGGCCTCGATCCCCGAGACCGGTGCGTTCGCCGGCAGCGCCAATGCTACGAGCGCGTATCGCGGGCGGCATCCCATCGCCGCCACGTCGCTGATGTTCTCGGCCAGGGCTTTCCAACCGAGATCTTCCCAGCTCGTCGTGGCAAGATCGAAGTGGACCCCAGCCACGAGCGCGTCGGTGGTGGCGACCGTCATGCATCGGGGGCTTGGGAGCCACGCGGCGGCGTCGTCGCCGATCCCTATAACGAGGTTCGGGTTGGCGGAGGGTCCAAGGGTCTGAGCCAGCCGGTCGATCAGACCGAACTCGCCAAGATCGGCCACGCTCGCCGGTGCGTCTGTGGGCACAATCACACCCCGAGAGAGATTATAAGTAGAGGAGCAGACACGGAGGGCGGGTCACGCCCCATGGAACGGCGATGCGAATCGGGATCGTCTCCGATGTCCACAGCAATTTGACCGCACTCGAGGCGGTTCTCCAGGACATGGGAGCCGTCGACGCCGTCTGGTGCCTTGGCGACTTCGTTGGCTATGGCCCCTATCCAAACGAGTGCATCGCGCTGCTCCGGGATCGCGGCGGGGCAGCCATCGCCGGGAACCACGACCTCGCAGCGATCGGCACGATCTCGACCCGCGACTTCAACAAGGACGCCGCTGCTGCCACGAAATGGACGACGAAGAACCTTACCTCCGAGGCTCACCAGTACCTCGCGAGCCTCCAGCCCATCTCGGAAGCGGGCGGTGTGACTCTCGCCCACGGAAGTCCGCGCGACCCGATCTGGGAGTACGTGCTCGATTCACGCGTCGCCTGGGCGAACCTCAGCGAGCTGCCGACCGAGCTCTGCTTGGTAGGCCACACGCACATCCCATCCGTTTTCGTCGATGCGGAAGATGGGCTCGTGATGTCCTATATGCCCGACGGCACCGTGCACACGCTCGACGGATCGCGAACGATTGCCAACCCTGGAAGCGTCGGACAGCCGCGGGATCACGACCCCCGTGCCGCCTATCTCGTCTACGACACTGATGCGGCGACCCTTGAGTGGCGCCGTGTCGCCTACGACATCGCGGCCACGCAGAAGCAGATGCGCAAGGTGCATCTGCCCCGCCCGTTCATCGAGCGCCTAGACTACGGCGCCTGACCGGTCGGCGGCTCCGGCGGAATCCACCCCGACCGGTTGCTCACGATCTCCGCGAACACCACCGAGTTGGGCACTACGACCAGAATGTTCTCAGCGGTCCTGAGTGACATGGCGCGGAACCCGACGCTCTCCACGCGCCCCACGTAGTCTTTGATCTGGATCTCGTCGCCAATGAGGAACGGCCGCTCGAAGAGGAGATAGAGCCCGGCAAAGAAGCTCTTGAGGATGTCTTGTGCGGCGAGGCTAAGCGCCAGTCCTAAGGCCCCGAAGGTAGTGATGATGCTGGCCTGCTCCAGGCCGAGAATGCCGAGGGACCAGACGACGCCGAGCGCGAGACCTACCCCGAAGACGAGGCGGCCAACTACCTGACGCGTGTTGGGGTCGGCGCCAGAACGGTTCGTGGCGCGCTCGACCGCGTAGCGTGCCCAGTGGGCAACCCGCCACATGAAGAGGACGGTGAGAGCGGCCAGGGCGATGCGGATGGCCCAAGCTTCGACGAAGCGGCCAAACGCGGCCGCCACAAGCTCCGAGCTCACGCGTCAAGAACCAGAGTCACGCCAAGGCGATGGGAACATGCGAACAGAAAAGCCCAGCGCATCTTACGCCAGGCCCTCAGAGGCTTCGGAGCCTCAGTTCGCGTTCTCGCCTTGTTGTGCGAGGAGTCCCTTCGCTTCGTCTCCCACGCCCTCTTCCGTGCAGTCGAGGAACGTCGAGTAGAGCGCTTTGTCCAGTAGCTTCCGATGCCAGTCCGCGGCGTCCAGGGTGTTGATGAGCTCGCGCCTCTGACGCACAAGCCACGATAGGCGGGTGAGGAAGAACAGCTGTGTGGGCGTATAGGAGCGGAGCCCACCACTCTGAACTGGGGCGCCAGGAGCGGTCACCTTGCGCTCGTTCGCCATATTCCCCCCAGGGGTCCCAATTGCTGCGGGATAAATGAATTCCGATGACATTGTAGCATAGGGCTCTCGAGCAACCGCGTGAACTTGGACACGTCTAACGAACCGGGGACGCCGCTTGAGCGGCTGAGATCTCGGTCGTCCGGGCCATGTGCCAATCCTCCAACGCTGTGCGCCAGTCTGCGCTTTCGGGCAGTACAGCCGTGCACGAGCGGACGCGATAGAGCTCGGGTCGGTCCGCGCCGGGCGGTGGCGTGCCGTCGGCTCGCAGTGCACGAGCCGCCCGCAAGAACCGCTGCCGCGTCTTGATGATCGCGGCATCGGTCGTCCCAAGATGCTCCTTCGTGCGGTCGAAGATCTTGCCCATGCTCGTCGTCATGGCGCCGTCTTGCATGCGGATGGTCGGAATGCCCGTGAAGCTCTGAGTGCGCTGAACCTCGCGATCGAGTTGGTAGTCGTTGTCCGGGTTCGCCTCGGGCCAGGAGTTCGCGTAGGGCTTGCCCTTTTGCTCGGGCAGCATCAGCCCCACGCCGCCACCCACCAGATTCCTCGACTGAATGGGTTCCGCCGGGTGCCAACGAAGACCCCACGTCAGCGTGTGCTCGTCGTCGATCGGCACCCAGATATGGAGGTTCTGTAGAGAGGGCTCGGTGGGCGGGAACAGCGTATACACGGGCATAAGGAACTGCGTCGTTCGCCAATAGTTCTCGCCAGGACGCTCCACGCGGCTTGCGCCGTAGAGCAAGCCCGCCTCCGACTCGGTCAAGAAAAGCTTCGGCGCTCGATCCTGGTGGAACACACCGGGTCCGCCACCAATTTCGGAGTTCAGCCGCGCGTGGAGGAAGAAGACGTGCGCCGTATCGACGTCGCCCTCCAGCGCCTGCATCCAGTTGCACCGCTGGACGGACTTGTACTCGTGGACGACGTGGCTCTCCGGAACGTGGGCCCACTCGAACTCGGGAAGCGGCGGTGGGTTGTCTCGCCGTGGACCCATGTACCCAAAAATCACACCGCCCTGCTCAGCCGCGCAATAGCCGATCGCCCGAACCTTGTCCTTGAAATTGCTCTCGGGCGGCTCGTTCGGCATGTCGACGCAGCGCCCGTCCACGCTGAACTTCCAGCCGTGATAGACGCAGCGGAGGCCCTCCTCTTCATTTCTTCCAAAGAAAAGGCCGGCTCCGCGGTGGGGGCAGTTGGCGCCCAAGAGGCCGAGCTTGCCATCGCTGTCGCGGAAGAGAATCATGTCCTCGCCCAACAGACGGACGCGCTGTGGCGGTCCATCCCGCTCGACCTCAGACGAGTAGGCGAAGGGTAGCCAGTACTGGCGCATCAGGTCTCCCATGATCGTGCCAGGACCGACTCTCGTTAGAGCCTCATTGTCTTCCTTTGAAAGCATGCTGCACCTCCACCTCATCCACCCCAATGGGCGGAACGAAGAATTGGCTTCCCGTTGATGCTTCCTATAGTACATCTGGCACATCGCATGTCCAGCAAGCTCGACGGGCCGCCGACTATCATGAGGCGATGAACGCCAAGGAGCTCGACGTCCGCGGCTTGACCGATGCGCTTCGCCGCGCTGTCCGCGGTGAAGTCCGGTTCGACGACGGCAGCCGCGCGCTCTACGCGACCGATGCGTCGAACTACCGCCAGGTCCCGATCGGCGTCGTCATCCCCCGCGACGCTGACGACGTGGTCGCCGCCTTCGACGTGTGCCGCCGATTCGGAGCGCCGATCCTTCCACGCGGCGGCGGGACGAGCCTCGCCGGCCAATGCTGCAACGTCGCCGTCGTCCTGGACTTCTCCAAGTACATGAACCGGCTCCTGGAGCTCGACCCGGGCGGGCGCACCGCGCTGGTCCAGCCCGGCCTCGTCCTCGACGAGCTGCGCGACGCCGCCGAGCTCCACCACCTGACGTTCGCTCCCGACCCTTCGACCCATAACCATTGCACCCTCGGTGGAATGATCGGCAACAACTCCTGCGGCGTGCACTCGGTGACGGGTGGGAACACCGTCGACAACATCCACGAGCTCGAGATCCTGACCTACGACGGTCTACGGATGCGCGTTGGCGCAACCACCCCCGAAGAGCTGGACACGATCATCGCCGCCGGCGGTCGCCGTGGCGAGATCTACGCCGGCCTCCGGGACCTGCGCGATCGGTACGCCGACCGCATCCGCCAGCGCTACCCGAAACTGGAGCGCCGCGTCTCGGGCTACAACCTCGATCAGCTCCTGCCCGAGAACGGCTTTCACGTGGCCCGCGCTCTCGTCGGCACAGAGGGCACGTGTGTCGCGGTGCTGGAGGCGAAGACCCGCCTCGTCTACAGCCCGCCCGCGCGTTCGCTGTTGGTTGTGGGTTACCCCGACGTATACGCGGCGGGGAGCCGCGTCCTGGAGATCATGGCCCACGCCCCACTCGCCGTCGAGGGCCTGGATGACCGCCTCGTCGACGGCATGAAGCGCAAGGGCATGTTGACGAGCGACCTCGCGCTGCTCCCCAGTGGTGGCGCCTGGCTCTTTGTGGAGTTCGGCGGCGAGACGAAGGCCGAGGCCGACGCAACGGCGTTCCGCGTCATGGAGGCTCTGGGCAAGCTCCCCAACCCTCCCGACATGCGCGTGTTCGACGACCCACAGCTCGCGAAGGCAGCGTGGACCGTCCGTCAGTCGGCGCCACGAGCCGCGGCCCGCATGCCCGGCCAGCGCGACTGCTACGACGGCTGGGAGGACACGGCGGTTCCCCCCGAGGTGCTGGGCGACTACCTCCGCGACCTCCGCACGCTGTTCGACCACTACGACTACACGGCGGGCATCTACGGCCACTTCGCCCAGGGTTGCATCCACACCCGCATCGACTTCGACCTCAAGAGCACGGAGGGCGTGCGCCAGTTCCGCGCCTTCGTCGAGGAAGCCGCCGACCTCGTCGTGAAGTACGGCGGCTCGCTCTCCGGCGAGCACGGCGACGGCCAGGCCCGCGGCGAGCTGCTTCCCCGCATGTTCGGCGAAGAGCTGGTCCAGGCGTTCCGCGAGTTCAAGGCGATCTGGGATCCGCAGGGTCGCATGAACCCTGGCAAGGTGGTCGATCCCTACCGCGTCGACGAGAACCTTCGCCTGCCTGTAGCCATGTCCTCCCTTTCCTCCGTCCGTGAGGGTGAGGGGGAAGCCCTTTCCCCCGCCAAGACTGTTGGTGCGCACGTGGTTGTGTCCCCTCACCCTAACCCTCTTCCCGCCGCGGCGGGGAGAGGGGATGACCCACACTTCTCCTACCTCGAAGACGAGGGGAGCTTCCCCCTGGCCATGGAGCGGTGCATCGGCATTGGCGAGTGCCGCCGGCTTCACGGCGGCACGATGTGTCCCAGCTACCGGGCAACTCTGGAGGAGCAGCATTCGACGCGCGGGCGCGCCCGCATGCTGTTCGAGATGCTGTACGGCGAGCCGGCGACGCGCGGCTGGGGGTCAGAGGCGGTGAAGGAGACGCTCGACCTGTGCCTCGCCTGCAAGGGCTGTAAGACCGAATGCCCCGCGAACGTTGACATGGCGACGTACAAGGCCGAGTTCCTCTCACACTACTACCGCGAGCATCGACGCCCTCGCACCGCTTTCACCCTCGGGCTTGTCCATCGATGGTCGCGGCTAGCGTCCCGTGTTCCCCTCCTGGTCAATCTGCTCACGCACGCCCCGATCCTCAGCGGACTGGCGAAGAAGATCGCAGGAATCGCGCAAGAGCGGCGCATTCCGAGCTACGCCTCGTGGACGTTCACCGAGTGGTTCCGGAAGCGTTCGGCGCCACCTAACTCAGGGTCCGGGTCACGAACGCGGGTCCTGATCTGGCCAGACACATTCAACAACTACTTCCACCCCGAGACTGCCCGCGCGGCCGTCGAGGTGCTGGAGCACCTAGGGTTCGAGGTCGCGATCCCAGCCCGCCCGCTGTGTTGCGGCCGCCCCCTCTACGACTTCGGCACCCTCGACATCGCCAAGCGGATGCTGCGTCAGATTCTGGACGCGCTGCGCGACGACCTGCGCGCTGGCACCCCCATCGTCGGGCTCGAGCCGAGCTGTATCGCCGTCTTCCGAGATGAGCTCCCCAACCTCCTCCCTCTTGACGAGGACGCGCGCCGTCTCAGCCAGCAGTCCTTTCTGTTCAGCGAGTTCATCCAGAAGCACGCCGCCGAAGCCGAGCTGCCGAAGCTCAGTGGCAAGGCGTTGGTTCACGTCCACTGCCACCACAAGGCCATCATGGGCTCGTCCGCGGAGGCAGCCGTCCTCGGGAAGCTAGGGCTCGACTACCAGCTTCTGGACGACGGCTGCTGCGGAATGGCCGGCGCCTTCGGGTTCGAGGCGGAGCACTACGACATCTCGATGAAGATCGGCGAACAGGTGCTGCTGCCAGCGGTGCGGAAAGCGGATAGCGAAACGTTCGTAATCGCCGACGGCTTTAGCTGCCGGGAGCAGATCAGCCAGGGCGCGAACCGCCGAACGGTTCACCTGGCGGAGGTCATCCGATCCGCGCTGGGGAGCCGATAGCGCGGCTCATCGCCGCCAGCGTGCGATCGATGTCCGCCCGCTCGATTCCGTAGTGGGTCACCATCCGGATCCGCTTGCCACCAGCCGCGATGCGAATTCCCTGCTCTCGGAGCTCGGCGCTCAGGTGGTTCGGGTCGACGTCCGGGCTGACCACCTCGATGAACAAGATGTTGGTATCGACCGACGACTGGTCCAGGCGGATGCCAGGCATCTCCGCGAGCCCATCGGCCAGGACCTTCGCGTTGAGGTGATCCTCCGCCAGCCGATCGACCATCTCCTCGAGCGCGACGATGCCCGCCGCCGCGAGGATCCCGACCTGGCGCATGCCGCCGCCGACGAGCTTGCGGTTCCGGCGCGCCTCGACGATGAAGTCCTGGTCGCCGACGATGAGCGACCCGACAGGACACGCCAGGCCCTTCGAGAGGCAGAAGGATGCTGAGTCCGCGCACTCGAGGAGTGCGCTCACGGGCACGTCGAGGGCCACCGCTGCATTGAAGAGCCGAGCGCCATCGACGTGGACGAGCACGCCGTGTGCATCGGCAATCTCTCGTACAGCAGCCAAATAGTCGAGAGGCAGGACCCGGCCGCCCGCCATGTTGTGGGTGTTCTCCAGCGCGATCAACCGCGTCCGCGCAAGATGGTCGTCCTCCGCATGGAACGATCCCTCGATATCGTCCAGCGCAAGCGTCCCGTCCGGCATATCGGCAAGGGGATGAAGGTGGATCCCACCCAACGCGGCGGCGCCGCCCTGTTCCTGCACGAACATGTGGGTCGTTGCGCCGACGAGCACCTCGTGGCCTCTACCGCACAAGGTTAGCAGCGAAACGAGGTTCCCCATACTTCCGGATACGACGAACAGGGCAGCTTCCTTGCCGCACCGCTCAGCCGCCATTTCCTGGAGACGATTGACGGTGGGGTCCTCGCCGAAGACGTCATCCCCGACCTCAGCATCGGCCATCGCCCGGCGCATGGCGGGTGTGGGTAGTGTGACTGTGTCGCTCCGGAGATCGATGATCTCAGCCACGCTGCATGTCTCCATTCCGCTTCGGTGGCACTATAGCATCGCTCCCTGGCCCGACTTCGAGATTGCCGACTCAGCTTTGCGGTCGTTCTGTAACGACTGGTTTACGCGCAGCAATGCTTCGTCAAAGACCCGCCGTTTATGCTGTTGAAAACGGAGGGCAAGATGGCAAAGAAGCGCGGACAAAAACCAGAACCGTCCCCAGAAGACCATCTCATTCAGCGAACCGAGGAGCTGACCCGCCTCCGCAAGTTCATCGACGAGACGGCATTTTCCGCGGACCAACGGGAGCTCACCGGCGAGATTACGGTCGCGGATCAGCATCCGGCTGATGTGGCCGACTTCACGTTCGAGCGGGAGCTTCTCGAAACGACTCGAGAGATCATCGATGAGGAATCGCGGCTGGCACGCGAGGCCCTGCAGCGTACAGCGGCGGGCCAGTATGGCATCTGCGCCGAATGCGGAAAGCCCATTTCACCCGCGCGGCTGGCAGCCCGCCCCCAAGCCACCCTCTGCATCGACTGCCAGCGACGTCTCGAGGCCGCCCACGATCGCCGGGCCTCATAACGCAGTCGATGCACAGTTCTTAACGTTATTGTCGACAACTGACGGGGCCGAGTAGACTCTACCGTCCATCATGGGACGTGGAGCTTCTTTGGGCACCGCCATTCTGCACCTTCATTCCACCTTCAGCGACGGCATGTCCCCGGTGGACGAGCTCCTCGACGAGGTAGAGACCAACAGCGAAGTAGACATTCTCGGTATCACCGACCACGACGATTGCAGGTCGTTCGCAGCCGCGATGGACTGGAAGGCTCGCCATCCAGGCTCGCGCGTCCAGCCAATCTGGGGCACGGAGCTCACGGTCTTCGGCTTCACTCACGTGCTGGCGTTCAAGATGCAAGCGCCCTTTCCGACGACCGTCCCGAAGAAATTCCTCTCCTTGAAGAAGGCGACGACGGAGCTCCACGCCATGGGCTGTTACCTCGTGGCGCCCCACGTCGACGCACCCGTGGTCGGGATCGGTCGCAAACGACTCGCGCGCGTGGCGACCGAGATGGGGTTCATGGGCTACGAGCTACTGACCCCATACTTCACGGCTCAGGAAACATTGCCAGAGCTCCGCGCCATAGGCGAGAGTCATGAGCTCGTGGCCCTCGGTGGGCCTGATGCCCACTTCATCGAGGACCTGTACCGCATCCAGCTTCGCTTTCCGGGGCACACGGTCGCGGACTTCGAGCGGTCGTGGATCGAGCACACGGTCGTCCCAGAGATCGGGACGGAGGGTGCGAAGAAGACGCTGCGTCGCCGCCTCCAGCAGCAGCGGCGCTCCCTCGTCGAGCATCCAACCGAACAGGTTCGCTCATGGATGCGGAATCGACGAGCCGAGGCCCGCGTCTAGGCCACTCGGGGCCTCAGAAACCAGGAACTACAAAAACCCGGGCGCTTGAAGCGCCCGGGTTTTTGTTTGCGCCGCTGTTGTCAGCCGCGCGGTGCGATAGTCGTGACGTTCTTAGCAGCCCGGATAGCAGTAGGTGCCGTATCCACCGCTGTAGTTGCCATAGCCAGAGCTCGAGCTCTGGGTCGGGTACGGGAGGCCCAGATACCCCTGCTGCCCATAGCCCTGGCCATAGTAGGAGCCATAGGTGTTGCCGTATTGGTTCCCATAGTAGCCACTATTCAGTGAATTGTAGCCCGTGTAGCTCGACGGATAGTAGCCACTGCTGTAGCTGTACGGAGAGTAGGAGCTGTTGTAGGTCGAGCTGTAGGGATAGTACGAGCTGTTATAGCCCGAGTTGTACGGGTAGTACGAGTTGTTATAGCTGGAGTTGTAGGGATAGTACGAACTGCTGGAGCTATAAGGATAGTACGAACTATTGTAGCCCGAGCTGGAGGGATAGTAGCTGTTGTAGCCCGAGCTGTACGGATAATATGAGCTCGTATTGTAGTTGTTGTAGTAGCTGCTGTTGTTGTTGTATGGATAGTAACTGCTATTGTAAGAACTATTGGTATAGGGGTAGTACGACGAGCTGTTGTTGTAGTACGGCGATGACCCATAGTACGAGTTGCTTCCGTACGTATTGCCGTACGAGCTATACGGATAGCCATAGTACTGTGCGTTCGCGGGGACCGCAGCTACGCCGAAAGCGGCGAGCAGTAGGACGGCTGGCAACGCACGCAGCGAAATAAGACGCGCTCTCACGGGGATTCTCCTTTGTTCCTGTTCCTTCGTGGATGGATCGTCGAGCCTTCAACCGTGCGATATCGGTCGCTTCTTTGACCGTACGGCTGACGGCTCGCCTCGGCTCCCGGCCTGCGGCACCGCCATTCCACCAAGGGCGCGCCCTCACCACGGGAGGCTGACACCTCCTTATAGCCGCACATATTACCAGTCAAACTAACCTTGAAGCTTAGCAAGTTCTTACCGGAGCGTTAAATAAGTTCGGTTTCGATGGACGCCACGCCTGTCGCGGGTCGAAAAACTCAGTGAAAGTCGTGCGAAACTCTGATGAGTCGATCGGTCTGAACGTCCGGCCGCTCGAACGTACGCGCCACGATGTGCACGACGGATCCCTGTCGCTGGATGCGGCCACGCACCACCAAGAACGGCTCGGTGAGGATGACGGTTCGCTCGCGCTCGAGCAGGTGCGGATAGACCACCACGTTCGCGAGCCCGTACTCGTCCTCCATTGAAAGGAACACGATGCCCTTCGCCGTACTGGGTCGCTGTCGACACACCACCAATCCAGCAAACTGCACCTGGCTCCCCTCGGGCAGCACGCTCACCTGCGCCGACGTCTTGAGGTCCCCGAAGCTTTTCAAGGATGGCCGCAGCAGCGCCATCGCCTGACGACCAGGGGAAAGTCCGAGCACCTCGTACTCAGCGGCGACTCCCTCCCACCGAGTCATGGGTTGGAGCTCCACCATGTCCTGCTCGATAGACAAAGGCAGCGCCGCCTGCCGCATCTTCACCGATTCCCTAGCAACCCGATGTTCCGCAGGCGCAGGCAAAGCCGAGATCAACCCCAACTGCCACAACAGGTCCCGACGCCCTCCCCCCATCTCACTTTCCCCCACCAACTCATCAGACGAAGGCAGCATCATCGAATCGAAAGCCCCCGCAAGAACGAGGCTTTCCAGCGCGGCAGGCTTCAGCCCCGTTCGACGGGCGCAGTCGTGGAGCGTGCGGAACGAGCCGTTGGCCGCCCGCTCGGCCACGATCCGCTCGGCGATGCCGAGCGCTGGGTCTGAGCCGAGGCGGGCTCCGAGTCCCTTCACGCTGGCTAGCCCGAGACGCACCCGGCGGTCCGCCTCCACCACGCAGCCGGCCCCGCTGAGGTTGATGTCCGGCCGGACGAGCTCGATGCCGTGGCGGCGCGCATCCCCGGCGATCACCTCTGGGGAGTAGAAGCCCATGGGCTGGTTGTTCAACAGCGCCGCGTAGTACTCCGCGGGGTAGCGGTAGCGCAGCCACGCCGACTCGTACGCCAGGAGCCCGAAGGCCACCGCGTGGCTCTTGGGAAAGCCGTACGCCGCGAACCCCAGGATCGACCTGAACGCCGCCTTCGTGGCATCGTCTGGCACCCCTTTCAAGCGAGCTCGTCTGACGAACTCGGGCCAGTCCTCGACCGCCAGCTCCTCGCCATGGCGACGATTCAGATTCCGCCGCAGGAGGTCCGCTTCCCCCGCCGAATAGCCGGCGATCGCCATCGCCACCTGAACAACCTGTTCCTGGTAGAGCACGACGCCCAGCGTGTCTTTCAGCACTGGCTCGAGAAGCGGGTGGATGTACGTGATGGTTGGCGCATTCTCGCCGCCTTCCCGTAGCGCCTTTCGGTACTCCATATAAGGATGGAAGGCGCCACCCACGATGGGACCCGGCCGCACGATGGCCACCTGCACGGCCAGATCGTCCAGGTTCCGCGGCTGCGTGTGCGCCAGTGTGGCGATCTGGGCGCGGCTCTCGATCTGGAACAGCCCGATGGTGTCTCCCTCGCAGATGCTGTCGTAGATCTCAGGATCGTCGTGGGGGATGCGTCCGAGGTCCGGCCGCTTCCCATGACGCTCCTCGATCGTGTCGAGGCACTCGTCCACAAGCGAGAGCATGCCCAGGGCTAGAAAGTCGATCTTCACCATCCGGGCGTCGTCCACGGAATCCTTGTCCCACTGGCACATCACGCGTTTCGCCATGCGGGTCGGCTCCAGCGGCACGATCTCCTGCAAGGGGGATGAGGAGAGCACGACGCCGCCCACGTGCTGGGTGACGTGCCGCGGCAGCCCATTGAGCTGTTGGCAGAGATCGACCAGGTCTCGCCAGAGGGGCGCATCGATCTTGGCGCGATACTCGGGCAGGCGCCCCATCTCCTCGACCATATTGACGCTGCCCCAGGCATCCGAGAGCTTGGCCAGGTGGTCGATCTCCAGAGGGGGCAGCCCGAGCGCCTTGCCCACGTCGCGAATGGCCGAGCGGGTGTGGTAGGTGGAGTAGGCACAGACCAGCGCGGCGCGCCCCTCGTCGAACTCCGTCCAGATGCGCCGCAACACCTCCTCACGAATGTCGCGCGGATAGTCCAGGTCGATGTCTGGAATGGAGGGCAGCTCGTCGTTCAGGAATCGCCCGAGGAACAGCTCGTTGGCGATGGGGTCGATGTGCGAGAGGCCGATGAGGTAGCACACGACGGAGCTGACCGACGACCCACGCCCCCGCCCCACAGGCCGCTCATCTGGCGGAAGATCCGGATCGCGCCCCCGAAGTTCGTGCGCCACCCGCCCCGCCAGCCGCAGCAAATCGTAGTAAGCCAGGAAGAACCCGGCGAGCCCATGCTTCTTGATGAGCCTGAGCTCCCTCTCCAACCGCTTCACCGCCTCGGCATAGTGCTTACCTCCTCTCCCACTGCGGTGGGAGAGGGTTGAGGTGAGGGCAACCCCAGCTTCCGCCTCCAAAATCCTGACGCCCTGAGACGGGCTGCCCTCACCTAACCTCTCCCATTGCGATGGGAGAGGAATGGCTCTCTCCTCCCAATCTCTCACTTGCGATGGGAGAGGAATGACTTCCCCCTCCCCCCTTGCGGGGGAGGGTTGGGGAGAGGGGTGAGGACCATACTTGCGACCCAACGCCTCCCAGCAAACGTTGGCGAGGTGCGTGTCCGCCGTCTCTCCTGGCGGCACCGCGGCATGGGGGAACTCGTATCCCAGATCACGGGTGAGGTCGAACTGACATCGCTCGGCGATCGCCGCGGCGTTCTCCAGCGCCCCGGGGAGCTCCGCGAAAAGCTCGGCCATCTCCTCATGCGATTTGAGGTATCGCTCCGAGTTCGCATGGCGCAGTCGATGCGACCCATCCAGCGTCGTTCGATGCTTCGTCGCCACGAGCACGTCGTGCAGACGATGCCGCTCGCGCACGTGGTACCAGACATCGTTGGTTGCCACGACGTCTAGATCGAGCTGACGCGCCAGCTCCACCAGTCGCTTGTTTCGCTGAGTGTCGCCATAGGTCAGCGTTTGCTGCAGCTCGATGAAGAAGTTCCCGGGTCCGAACCAGTCCGCGTAGCGCCGCGCGACCGCGCCTGCCCGATCGAGATGCCCAGCCGCGACCAGGGATGGAACTTCCCCGTGCGAATCGCCCGAGAGCGCGATCAACCCCCGAGTGTGCAGGGCAAGATCGGCCAGACTGATTCGAGGATCCGGGATCTCGGGCCGAATGTCATCGACCGCCTCGGTCAGGCGCGCATTGCTCAGGAGCTGGCAGAGATTCGCGTACCCCTCGCGTGTCTCGGCAAGGAGCACGAGCTGATACCCGCCCTGCAGCGTGACGTCGGCGCCGATGATCGGCCGAATGCCCGCGTTCTCCGCCGTCTTGGCGAACTCCATGGCGCCATAGAGGCCGTCCCGATCGGTGATGGCCAGCGCCCGATACCCCAGCGCCGCCGCCCGAGCAACCAACTGCCGTGGCGTCGATGCCCCCTCCCGAAACGAGTAGCACGTGTGGCAATGCAGCTCGACGTAGGTAAATGTCCCCTCTCCCTCTGGGAGAGGGTTAGGGTGAGGGCGTTCCCTCGTACCTTCAATTGCCACAAGGGACACGCCCTCACCCCTCGCTTCGCGCCGGCCTCTCCCAGAGGGAGAGGCACGGCCCCGTGGGTCGCGATCATCAAGCCCCTTCTCACGCCACCCCTTGGGACGCAGCCGCCACCCCGCCCCGTCCGAAGGACCAATCGTCGGCAGATCAGGAATCTTGGGCATGTCAGGAGCCCATTCTGTCGAGACGTATACTTTGGCAAAGCCCCCCGGAGCGGCCATCATGGCGGCGGAACCGAAACCTTCCGAAAGCGACCCGAACGTCGAGGCCTACAACCAGCAGCGCGCCAGGCTGGAGGCCGAACACCCTGGTTGCGTACGGGTCCTCCAAGGCCGCAAGCTGGGCCGCATCGACCGCTGAGATCGTGTTCATGCGCCGATGCTGCGGAGCAAGGACTTGCGCTCTTGCGCCGAGGAGGGCGAGGTTGTGGTGGCGACGTGGGGCGTGAGGACGTGCATCGGCTCTGGCTGCTGGAGCGGGGTGGCGGTCGTTTGGGCGTACCAGCGGCCGTCGATGAGGTCGCGGAAGATCACGATGACCTGACGGTTCTCTAGCGACACGTGGTAGTACATGCGCGAGATCTCAGCGCGGCTGATCTCGCCCTCTGCCCGCACATGGCGAGACTTGCTCTTCCCCGACTGCGCGGGAACAGCCCGCCACCACTCATCGTCGATCCTCCAGCGATCCACGATCTCCGCGACCGATATGCCTTGCCCTTTGCGTCCCCTCCCAAATCCCACGACGATCGGATAGCCACGCTCGTCCGTCTCCACGCGGATCGGGCGCGGGCGATTCAGGGGTCGTAATCGATCAGGGCGAACCGCCGTTCCGGAATGCGAGACCATGGCTCCACCTCCACGACCTTTGCCAGCACGGGCTTGCCGTACCGAGTTTTGAGCTGGCGAGCCGCCTGAGCCACGCGCTCCAGTTGGCGGCCACGTTTCGAATGAAAGAGGTTCCCTTGCAGGGCGCTCTCGCCGCACAAATCCAGCAGCGTGAGCTCCACCTCGGTGAACGATGCGGGGAGCGTGCCTCCACCAGCGGCCCCCGACTCGATCTTTTGCTTCAACGCCAGGAGCATGCGCTCCCCTGGAGTGCCGCCCGCCAGGCTCCCGCTGAGCGGCTCGCGAAACGTCGACTCCCGCTCCCACACACGGCCGTCCTCGAGGTGGGCCCGCAAACGGATCCCACGCGCGGCTCGGCCGTGGCTCTCTGGTCGATGCAGCGCCCGACTCAGCAGCGCCCTCGCCGCGGCGAGCAGGGCGTCCAACGTATCCACAGGACTCGGGAAAGCCAGCCGCTCGGTGACCGAGGTTGGCGCACGATAGGGGACGAGGGGTGTCCGATCGATCCCGTGCGCCAGCTCCCAGGCTCGTGCTCCCTCAGCGCCAAACTGCGCCGTCACCGCCCTCCGAGGAAGGCGCCCCAGCTCCCCCAGCGATTGCAGCCCGAAAAGGTGCAGCCGCCGCCGCATCTCGACAGAGACCGGCAGATCCTTGATGGGCAGGCTGGCCAGAAACGCAGCCCCCTGCCCCGACGAGACGACCTGGATGGGAGAAGTCGAGGGCGCCTGACGACGATCCCCGCGAGGAAGCTCGCGAGGAGGCGCTTGCCCTTTAGCAATACGTCCGTCGGTCCAGTCCGATTGCGCCGACGGCTCCCGAACAACGTTCCGACCACTCACAGAATCCGACCCGCTCGTTGCAAGGCCATTCCGCTCACTCATAAAGAGCTTGTCGACCTGCCTTGGCTGGACCACGGCCGCCACGTACGCGGCAAATTTGCCGTCGGCAATGCCGACGCGCGGGGTCAACCCCGCCGCTTCTTTCACCACGGCAACCATCGTCTCCGCCAACGACAGCTCCAGGGGATCTACCATCGACCGTCGACCCCGACGTAGATCACGCCCGGCTCCGCGGGTTCCACCAGGGGGCTCAGCTCCCGCAGCTCGTTTACCATGGCCAGCGTCGTCGCCCGATACCAGTCCGGGTGCGCCTCCACGAACGCCGCTTCCGCGCAGCGGCTCAGCGCCTCTCGAAGGGGCATCCCCGGGCGGATGCCCCGCGCCATCGCCTCGGGCGAGCAGTCCAGCACCTCCTTGCGCTCCTCCGACCCGCCCACGACTACCGGCCGATCCCGAAGCGACGGATCGTGGAGGCGCTCCACCTCGACGAGGAAATGCGGGACGACGACACACGCAACGCGCATCGCTCAGGCCTCTTCCAACTGGACGTTCGCCCGCGTCGACCAACCTAGCCGCTGGCTCCGCTGCGACACCCGCTCCTCGACGTCCACCAGGAACACGGTCTTGCTCGCCCCGTCGAGGTCCACGTACGTCAGCGTCGATTTCTTCGCCTTCGACGTCCACAGCGCAGCGCTGAGCTGCGGCCCCGTCTTCGGCTCGCTGCTCTGATCGAGGAGGATCAGTGGCTCCTGCGCCGTTCCTTCGAGGAGCACGTCGAAGCTCCACGCCGCCTTCACGTCCGCGGCCACGATGTAGCTCAGGAGCAGCGCCTGCAGCGCTGGCGTCGCCGACGTCGAGCTGACCGAGAGGGTGATCCGAAAACGAATACGCTTGCCCTTCACCCCAGCGGCGAAGCCGTAGGTCGCGGAGGTCGCTCCAACCGTGGAGCTCGTGCCCAGCGTCGTCCAAACGTTCGCCGCCTCCAGGTCGTAGTCCACCTGGATCGTCTGCCCGCTCGCCAGCGCAGCGTGCTGCAGGGTCACCGACAGGAAGAGCTTGTCCGTGACCAGGAGCCCCGCGTCGTAGCTCGGGGTGACCGCCACGGCGGAGCCCAGCACCGTCGTGGCGGTCTTGTAGATCTTTGCCCCAGAGCTACTCTTATTGGAGAACAGCACCGCGCCGTTGAAGCTCGTTACAGCTCGTGGCTCCTGGCCTGCCCCGCCCGACGTCGGGTTGCTCCACCCCTTCCCGTCGTACACGTAGAGCCCAAGCCCGTTCGTATCCAGGATGCACACGTGCAGCCGCCCCTGGTCCATGACCATCCCGCGGATCGGCTGCGTGTATGCAAAGGTTCCGCCGATCCCCACGACGCCGGGAAAGCGATACAGCTCGGTCAGGCCAGAGCTGTTCACGACCCAGATCACCCCGCCGGTCCGGGCCCCCGCCAGGAGAGACCCGCGCGTCACCGAGAACGAGGCCCCGGACGCCGCAGTCAGCCCCACCACGCTCGACGCCGACGCGGCGCTCCGCTGACCCGCGGGCGCCGACGTCGCAGGGAGCGGAGCCTGCGGGTCTCGGAACACGCAGAACGCCGTCACCGCGTTGTCCGGAAGCGTGGCGACGTGCGAGACGAGCGCCCCATCGAAGCGATACACCTCACCCCGATAGCCGCCCGTCTCGCTCATCGCGCTGTAGATCAGGTCCGCGTCCCACAGGATCATCGCCTCGATGTGCGGGAGTTGAACCGTGTGGATCACGGTGGCCGTGCCACTCGTGTCCACTCGCTGGAGCTGCGCCGTGCTGCTCGACTGCGACACTCCACAGAACAGGTACTCCGTGGATCCGTTCGCGGCCCAGCCCTGGAGGCTGTGCACGCCGGTCCCCGTGAGGGTGACCCACGTGTCCGTCCAGGTCGTGCCGTCGAACTTCGCGATCGTTCCATCGGATCCGGACCCGATGACCAGCCAGCCGTTGAACAGCCCGATGCTCATCAGGCTGGACTTGCCCGTATCGCGGGCGATGCTCCAGGTCGTCCCATCCGTCGAGCTGGCTACCTTCCCGTTGCTCTTCGAGATCGCGTACACCACGCCCCGATAGGTGCAGAAGGCCCACCAGTCCGTCGACGTCGAGCTGCCGGGGCTATAGACCTGGGTTAGATCGCGCCCGAGGCGTAGGTCTCCCTGGCTCGGGTCGATGCCGCCGCCGTTGTCGTACCGATCGGGGTGAGCCGGGTCGTACGTCCCGTAGCCGATGCCCCCGCGCCAGTCCGTCTGCGCCCACACCGATGCGCTCGCCAGGTCGCCATAGCCTGGATCGCCCAGCCGCTGCTTCGGCGCAAAGGGACTCGCCACCCCCTTGCGGTAGGTCGCGGAATCGATCAGATACCCCTGGCTGTCCAGAGTCACGTGATACGTCGGCATCTATGTCCTCGCCTCGGGCTCGATCATCGTCTGCTTACCTTCTGCTCTCGGTCTCGGTCAGGTCTGGGCCGCCGACCTTCGTTCGGCCGGAGGCCACGTTGGCCACGGAGTAGAGACCCGAGGCGGCGAGGCCGACGGCCACACCACGAACGATGGCCTCGTAGAGCTCCTGGCTGATGAAGCCCCCGCCCGCCAGGTACGCGATCATGGAGGCAGCGACGCCTACAGCCAGGCTCGTCAGCGCCGCATAGCGCGGCGGCACAACGCCCGCGCGTTTCAGCGTCTCGACGAACCCCGTGATGAGCGGAGTAGTGACGACGATAGGATCCGGGCCCATGATCACCATCGCTCCGCGATGACCTCGAGCGTCACGGACGCCCCATCCAGCGAGCCCGCGCTGGCGTTCTGCAGGCGAACGCGGAGTGTATCGGCGGCCGAGACGTCGAAGCCCTGGATCATCAGCCCAGAGTTCCACCCGATCCCGGCCAGCACCGTGTTGTTCAACCCGCGCACGATGTCCGTGGTTAGGAGGCCCGTGACCGTCACGGTGTCGCTCCGCGCCGTGGTCGCTGCCAGCGACGCCGGGTCGTAGGTCGCCTGAGCGCGGAGCGAGAGCGGCCCATTCCGCAGCAGGTTGAAGGCCATCGTGTCCGTCGCGACGGCCTTGCCCACCCGCTGCAGGACGGTCAGCGTGCTGGACGCCACCGGAAGCGAGGCCGTGTGTGCGCCCGCCGTGGCCGAGAGGTACTGCGAATCGCCGACGGTATAGGGCGCGTCCGCGTCGTAGAGCGCGCCCGCCGTGCACACGGTGACGCTGGAGCCGGCCGAGACCGACTCCATGGCCACGCACTCGGCGGCAATCCTGCCATCCGCGTCGGCCTTGACCCAGTCCGTCCCGTCGAAGCCGAGGAGATCGCCCACGTTGCAGGAGACCGTCGACTTCAGGGTCACCCGTGTGATCCCACTCGCGTTCAAAATAGTCGGCAGAGCAGCCATGTGTTCAACTCCTTTCAGCTCGCGTTGATGCTTCGAAGGCGCGCGATGGCGCTATCCCGCAGCAAGGAGAGGCCGACGTACCACCGAATGCGGACGCGGCTGGCATCCTTCGACTCGAGCTGGCCGATGTCCACCACCTCGATCGAGCCGTTCTGCAGCCCGCAGAGCCCATCGGACTCCGAGAACTTGATGGCGTACATCGAGCTGAGGGCCGAACCACCGCCGCTGCCCGTCTCCGTATCCGTCTGGAAGTCCGACACGTAGACCGGGATGCCGTCGTAGAACATGACCTGGCGGCCGAACTCGGACGTGCCGCTCTCGACGTAGTGCGCCGAAGCGGTCAACAGCGCCTTGAGCTTGCGGCGGGTCCGACGGCTCATCAGCAGCATGTCGGGCTTCCCACCCTTCACCAGGTCGATGAGCTGATCCAGAAGCGCCAGCGTGAGCGCGCCGCCCGTCGGCGCGACCTCCAGGGTCTGCGCCGAGCCGGTCAGCTTCGCCAGCCCGTCGAAGCTGTTGGTGTCCACGCTCGAGTCGCCCTGGATGACGGTCGTCTCGAAGGCGCGGGCCACGCTCTTGGCCTTGAGCTGGGTCTGGATCGCCCGCTGGTCCTGGACGTTGGTCCGCGTGCGCTGGATGAAGTTGTCCACGTCGGCATCGCCGCCGAGAATGGCCAGGTTGGCCGTCTTCTGTGTGAAGGTGGCCGTCGCCTCGGTCCACTGGGCGTTCACGGCGTAGAAGCTGGCGCCGCCCAGGGTGTTCTCCTGGTTGTATTTGAAGGAGTTGCCCTCGACCGTCGTGAAGGGCAGGTAGTCGAAGATGGGCGACTCCTCGATGATCGTCTCGATCACGCCCCGCTGGAGCATGTCCTGTGAAAGCTTGGCGCTCTCGGAAAGTGTCAAAGGCATCGATCAACTCCTCGATACATCCCTCAGATGAGGGCGATTCCTACCGATTCCTGTTCAGCGCGACGGCGATCTTGGCGATCGGACTCAACTCCTCAGGGTTGAGCTCCACGCGCGGCGAGGCGCCCACGGGCACAACCGTCGCGCCGAGCTCGCGCCGCGCCGATTCGGCCACTCGGGCGTACGCCGCCCGAGCCCGCTCCACGCTCGCCTCCAGCTCCTCGACGGTGCTGCCCATCACCAGCTCGTCCACGACCTGACCCGCGTGCTCGGCCAGGAGCGCCCGCCGATGCGTGTCGAGCCGCTCTTGCTGCGCATCCACCAGCCGCGCTCGAAGCGCAGAGAGCTCGCCCTCCTGCTCCTGCCGCGCCGCGGTCAGCTCCGCCCGAAGCGTCGCCACCTCCGCCGCTCGCGCCTCCTCGCCCTGCCGCAGCTCGGCGATCTTGGCCATCAAGGCGCTCAGCTCAGACTCCGTCACCTCCACCTGCGAGCCATCAGCCTCCCGCGATTCCATCTGCTCTTCCATCATTTCTCCTTTCTTCACCACGAGTGGAGCGTTCCTGTTCGGATGCGTTGCTTTCGTTGCTGGATCAGGTGCTCCGCCTCTCGCTCGTAGAGCGCGGCCGCGTCGCCAGCGCTGGCGCCGCGTTGACGCTCGAACCGCTGCCGCTTCGCCTCGTCCAGCGTGATCCACCGCAGAGCGCGCGCCACCGTGAGTCGGATCAGCACGTCGTCATCCGCTGCCGGCGTCGCCAGCGTGTCGTTGTCCGCCGCGGGCTCCGCGAAGCGCGCCAGGTAGTCCACGCAGATCGTCTCACCGCTCGTCGGCGGCGCCGGGGCCAAATTCAGGTACCCCGCGAACGTCCGGTAGCTCCCACACGAGTCCCTCGATCCCAGATCGGGGCTCCACGGCACGCCCTCCGGGCTCTCCACCCGAAGCACGCGGTCTGCATCAGCGGGCAAGGCATACGCCGCCTGATCCGCCACGGTGGTCATCGTCGTCGTCGCCTCCTTCGGCAGCGCGCGTCCGTACGCACGGATCGCCTGCGCGATCCACTCATTGAGCAGGCTGTCGGTCCACAACGCGGTCCCGCCGGCGTCGTTCAGCTGCTGGCGAACCAGCGCTCGCAGCGCGGCGCGCGTGGTCACGAGCCCGATCCCGGTTCGCCTGCCGCTCCATGGCCTCCAGCAGCGAGTCCACTACGCGGCTGATCACGCTGTAGCTCCGCTCGCCGCACATCAGACAGAAGCGATCGCCATCCTCCTCTGGAAACATTGGGCCCGCGCATCGCCGGCATCGGGCCTTCACCTCCAATTCCTTCCTCTTCATGCGTTTTCCTCACGTCATCCTGAGGGCAAGCCCGAAGGATCCGTAGCCCAACCCTGGTCACGGATTCTTCGCCTGACGGCTCAGAATGACGGCATCTCGTGCTCATTGGAGAAGCGCCCGTTCTTCTCGAATGCGCTGTAGCTCCATCTCCGGGTCCAGCTCGCCAAGCGCCTCCATCGCCTGGCGATGAGATCGCAGTCCACCCTGGACAAGACCGAGATTGCGTCGGGCATCAGCGTCGTCATCGCGCGGGAGCATCTGCGGCCAGATCACCTGGCTGCGGTACGGCGCAAACGCCCCCGGCGCACGGCCGGGCTCGAACCGCTCGGTAAGCAGAAGCAGCATTCGCGCGCATTGA
>Ga0080064_1000571_pt1 | contig 94183 bp, 91 predicted proteins | sample Subgrocontami54m_FD_69260 | JGI IMG/M metagenome (GOLD analysis project Ga0080064, IMG submission 69260) | Subsurface groundwater microbial communities from S. Glens Falls, New York, USA - GMW46 contaminated, 5.4 m (SPADES assembly) (version 2) ...
CTTTGCTACTACTTAAAAAGATTGCTACACTGCGAAAGAAGATTTACGAGATAACTAAAGCGGCGCGGAACCGGACAACCGCCAATTGAACTACGGTAACCGTTACTTATGGCCTAGAGCGCTTCGAGGGAGAAGAGATCCGACCCATCCGGCAGTTCACCGTGAAGCTCATCAACGAGATGGTTCGCGCACCCGTGGTCGCAACCGACCAGCCCGTGGTCTGCGGCCACGAGCGCTCCGTCTCCCGCGGCGCCTAGCAGGTTCCTGCACGCAGTTCACACGTCCTTTTCCAGTATCTTCTGAGAATCCGCAACCTGGAGGAGTCGGATTCTCTCGCTTTTTCTATCACACATTCATAAAATTGTGTTATAGAAAAAGCGATCGACATAGGTTTGACGTGTATTGGCCTGCCATTGTACAATAAGAGTGGCTTGAGGGATCCTGTACAAGCTTTCGGGACACTCAAATTCCTAGGGAGCCCCGACGCACCCACTCCGGTGGAGGGTCGGGGTGTCTGAAAAATGACGCCTTACATCTTGGCCGGTTGCTGATTCGTTCGGAACCGTCCTCTGCGGGCACCCACCTGGATTTTAAGCCGAAATGCTTTACAGGGATCCCCCAACGCCGAAAAAAGCCGGGCTTGACCCGCGCTTTTCGTTTTTATCAGATTGTGATACCATTCTGGAGGTTAATGAGTATGTTCGGTTACTTCAACGGGCGTTTATCATCGGGGTGTAGTACAACGGTAGTATATGCCCTTGGGGTGGGTAAGACCGGAGTTCGACTCTCCACACCCCGATGATTAGCGCCCAGGAATCGTATGGCCCGGGTGCAACTCCCGGCAGCCCGACCATGTTTGTTTGCAAAAGTGGAGTTTCACATATGCCCGCGCTAAGTTTTCCCGCATACAATGGTGAATCTCACATGCATAGTAGCTTCTCACTAGAAACCACAGTGAACATAATTAACGCCTCGTATGCTGCCTTTGGCAGAAGCGGGAAAATTTAGGCGGGTATGTCCGATCGTACACAGTGGGAAGCAGCTGTCCAGGAAAAGAAAATTGAGAGTTTTTATGATACCGCGATGAAGGGGTTTCATGAGTATCATCAGGGGTATCTTAATTTTGGGTATTGGACAAAAGGCGGGATGACGTATGTGCAGGCCGCGGAAAATTTAGTACGCCAGATGTGTAGGCGGCTTGGGCTTAACTCGGAAAGCGTGCTTCTTGATGTGGGATGCGGCATGGGTACGCAGGATACTCTTATCGCACGCGAGGTGAAACCAAAATCGATTGATGCGCTCGATGTAACTTGGCAACACATTGAACGAGCAAGAGAGCGCGCCTCAAGGATGGGAATTTCAAAAAGCGAATTGCATTTTCATCATGGCACTGCAACAAAATTGCCGTTTCCCGATGCTTCGTTTACGCATCTTCTTTCGATTGAAGCGGTTGAATTTTGCAATACGCGAGAAGATTTTTTCAAAGAGGCATTTCGCGTACTCAAGTCCGGGGGCGTTCTTGCATTTTCCGATTATGCGCTTGCGCGTCAGCCAAAAAACGTAGTGGATCGTTTTATTATCATGGCCGTACGTCGCATTTGGAAAGTTCCGACAGTCAATATCTATGGTAACGAAGTATTCAAAGAAAAATTGGCCAGCGCGGGTTTTACCAATATTCAAATTGAGAATGTAGGACGCCTTACGATTCCCGGGTATTACCACGAATCAGTGCGACTGAAAAATTTTTGGGCCATGTGGAAGATACGAGGATTTTTTAAAGGAGTATTGGGCGGCTATCTTATTGATCGGGGAATTTATAGCGTGTATCGTCGAGGTTTGTGTGAATATATCATTGTACGGGCTCAAAAGCCATCTTGATTGTATGATACTCAAAGACATCAATCCTGCCACAGAAGAAATTATTGCGGAATTTCCTTTACTTCAGGCCCGGGATGCGCCGGAAGTGGTCTCTCGCGCAAGGAGGGCATTTTTGGAGTGGTCCAAGGCGCCTCTTGACGAGCGTTTGGCCGTACTGGCTCCTTTGCCGGAACGTTTGCGCGGTCACTCGCGCGAGCTCTCTGAACTTATTACCGCAGAAATGGGTCGGCCGATTAAAGAAGCCCGCGCCGGGGTGGAGAAGGCGGCGGAGACGTGCGAATTCATTCTTGCGCATGCAAAGGAATATCTTGCACCCGAACAGAGTGAACTCGAAGCCGGACTCAAAAACGAGCTTGAGTTTATTCCTATGGGAGTAGTGCTTGCGATAAGCCCTTGGAATTATCCGGTGCAACTCGCGCTCTATGAAATTTTACCCGCGCTTATTTGCGGCAATGCGGTAATCCATAAACCCTCGCGCGCAACGCCGTTGATTGGATTAATGCTTCAGTCTATGTTTGAAGCATTACTTTCTCCGTATGCGCACGAAGATGCTCCTATCCTTCAAACAATTATTGCGACCTCGGAGGTTGCGCAGAAAATTATTGAGGACAAAATTGAGATGGTCGCGCTGATCGGTTCGACCGAGGCCGGACGCGATATCATGCGGCGGGCTTCGGTGCGACTTTTGAATGTGGCGCTTGAACTCGGAGGGAAAGACGCATTGGTGGTACTTCCTGATGCTGATATCCGTGAAGTGGCTCACGCCGCAGTTTCCGGTTCGGTGAAAAATGCAGGCCAGGCCTGCAATGCAGTGGAGCGGATCTATGTTCCCGCCACCCTCCATGATGAGTTTGTGCGTCTCGCGGTAGAAGAAGTGAAAAAAATTAAAGTGGGAAATCCCACGGATGAAACAGTTACGATGGGCCCGCTTGCGCTTGCAAGCCAGCGCGATATTGTCGAGGCGCACGTGGCAGACGCTCTCAAGAAGGGCGCAAAGCTCGAATATGGCGGCAGGCGAATTGCCGGCCCGGGATATTTTTTTGAACCGACTGTGCTTTCCGGGGTAGATCATACAATGGAAGTAATGACCAAAGAAACGTTTGGTCCTATTGTGGCAATTCAGGCATACGAAGATATTGAAGAAGCAATATCCCTTGCCAATGGTATTCCCTATGGCCTTACTGCATCCGTATGGACTCGGGATCTTGAACGCGGAAAGGAAATCGCGCGGCGTTTTCATGTGGGATGTGTCGGCGTGAATCACTTATGTCGCAGTCATCCGGGCGCGCCATGGGGAGGAGTACGGCAAAGCGGGGTGGGGAGGATGCTTGGGAAAGACGGTTTACGGGCGTTTTGTGAGGCAAGAAATTTACGCTACACTACTTCGACAATATAGACTTCTGTTTGTATAAAGCGGAAAAATAAGGTATAGTTACAAACTAACTCCTTATTTTTGTGGTATGCAATGTTTTATATTGCAGAGATTTAGCAGGGTTTTATACGTTATCCTCATAGTTTTAGGGGGATTTTTTTATACACAGGGGGCTTTGGCGCAAACGCCGCGGCCGGACCTCAAGATTACCAAGGCATCGTTTGATGGGCGCAATCTCAATGTGGAATATATCAATGCAACCGGCGTGTATGACCGTCGTCGGTATGAGGTAGGATTTCAATGGTATACCGCGCAGGGCCAACCGGTTGGTATACGGCATTGGCTCCCGGTTCCGGAAGTAGATCGGGGCGGTGTTTCGCTTCTTGATACAAAATATCGGATTGAGCTTAGTTATCAAAAGGCAGGGGTGCACGGGAAACTTCTTACGCAGTTTATTGAGGAGCGGCCGAATACGGCGACAGAATTGCGCATTACCGTTGACGACGGCGATCGCATCCCGGAGGTAGATGAGCGCAATAATGTGGCCGCGCTGAAGGCCCCGCTTCCGGATCTTATCCTTCGCAATGAGATACTTGCTAACGATGTGCTCACCTTCACATACGTTAATAATGCGGATGCATATATTAGCGACTGGTTTCGCATCGCGTTCCAGTGGATGACCCCGGACGGGATACCGGTGGGACGTGAGGTGTATACGAATATCGCGCGCATGAACCCGAAAGAAGAACAGAAGTTCATCTCAAAAGGCGCGACCGTAATTTCCGGCCCCTCGTACAGTCCGGTGTACGAACCGTTCGATAGATTTTTGCGCGATCGTCAAGCAGGCGCCGAGATCTTGCGCATCACGATTGATTCGAGAAACGATACATTAGAGTCCAATGATGGGAATAATGTGGTGAGCGTACTCCCGACGAAACCGAAGCTCGAGGTGCCGAAGCCGGTACCGCCGAAGCTCCCCGATCTCGCCATCACCACGTTCGCGCTCGACGAGGAAGCGACCGGCGACATCCTTCGCATTCGGTTTAAAAATCTTGGCGGCTCCACCGCGTTGACACGGAGCGGCGATTCGCTCATCCCCTTCTGGCTTGTCTGGACGAACGCGAATGGGCAGCCGGTCGCGGGCACGTCATCGTATTGGTTCGACTTGCGCCGTGAACCCCTGCTCGCGGGAATGGAAGGTGTGACCTCCCTCACCCATGGGCTCGGCGCGATCCTCGTCCCGCATGGTGCGGATCGGGGAGCGGGGCGCACGATCACGCAGTTTTTTGCGGATCCGCCGATTGGTGCGACACATCTCCAAGCGAGCATTGATGGTTCAAACCGCATTGCGGAATTCAACGAGGCCAATAACACCGCGATCATCGAACGACCAGCGCCCGATCTCGCGATCGAGAAGGTTGAGCATCCGACGACCGATGTACTCTCGATTCAGTATCGGAATCGCGGCGTTATCAACGCGTTGGATCGCGGCGGGCGCGGGGTGACCAGCTTTTGGCTCACCTGGACAAACGCCGATGGCAAGGCAGTTGCGGGGACTACGCGGTACTGGGTTGACAATCGGAGCAACGCACTCCTTCGCCCTAACGAGGAGCGCGTTTTCACGCTCACGTCGGCGCTCGGTGCGGTTATCGCCCCTCATGGATCAGATCTGAAGTCAGGACGGACGCTCGCGCAGTTCCTTACGGAGGCGCCGGAGAACGCGACGTATCTCCAAGTGTTGATCGATGGTCCGGATGCGTATGCGGAATCAAATGAGCAGAACAACGTCATGCTATTCCCGAAGCCGGTGCAGCCGAAACCCGACCTCACCATTACTGACCTCACTTTGGTCAACGGCGTCATCACCTGGAAAGAAAAAAACCTGGGCGACACCGTGGAAGGCAACTTCTCATACAACTCCAAAGTCGAATGGCTTGATGCAAGCGGTAAAAAGCTCACTGACTGGGAGGTCCAGTCCGCCACTACCAAACTCCCCGCTGGCAGGGTAGACCTGCAAGAATTGAGCACTCGCTTTGGCATCTCCGCATCTTTTCTTACTCCTCCCCCGGGCGCCGTGAAACTCCGGGCCACTGCAGATTCCAAGGCCACCCTTGTCGAGAAGAATGAGACGAATAATACGATGGAGATTGCGGTGCCTTTATCCGACCTCACCATTACTGACCTCACTTTGGTCAACGGCGTCATCACCTGGAAAGAAAAAAACCTGGGCGACACCGTGGAAGGCAACTTCTCATACAACTCCAAAGTCGAATGGCTTGATGCAAGCGGTAAAAAGCTCACTGACTGGGAGGTCCAGTCCGCCACTACCAAACTCCCCGCTGGCAGGGTAGACCTGCAAGAATTGAGCACTCGCTTTGGCATCTCCGCATCTTTTCTTACTCCTCCCCCGGGCGCCGTGAAACTCCGGGCCACTGCAGATTCCAAGGCCACCCTTGTCGAGAAGAATGAAGGGAACAATACCATGGAGATTGCGGTGACACCAGCACTGAAGCCTGAGTTAAAACTAGAACCGCTATCCAAGCTCCCCGACCTCATGATCACGGACGCGACGCTCGATACCGCGGCATTGCGGTTTTGGTATCACAATCGCGGGGAGACCGCGACAGTATCAAGGGTTTCCATTTGGTACGAATGGGTCGATGTAAGCGGCGCGCGCGTCGGAGAATTACGGTGGATCAATGTTGGCGCGATGTCTCCTAAATCGAAAAGCCAGGGAAATCAACTCCTTGATTTTTCAGACCTTGATGGGGAGCGGGGGAAAATGATGCTTGGCGATTTCGTGAAGGCTGCGCCAGCATCTGCGACGCACCTCAAGCTCACGATTGATGGGTCGACCGCGCACGCGGAAGCAAATGAGCAGAACAACGCCGTGTTGCTGCCGAAACCGGTTCAGCCGAAGCTTCCTGACCTCACCATAGATTCCGTGAATGTCAAAGATAAATATGTGCGTATTGTAGTCAAAAACGCGGGAGGCAAAGCATCTGGCCCTACCGACATTTGGCTCATGTGGTTTGCCGGATCGCGAGCGTTGTCGGTGAGCGCCGCGGTATCCTTGCCGGATATTCCTTCTCTTTCGACTGTTGTTGTGTCCGTGTCGCTTGATACACAGATTGAACAGACCGAGGCCGCGCGCATCCTCCAAGATCCGCCCAAAGATGGGACCCGATTGCGCATCTATCTTGATGGGAGTCGGAGAGTGACAGAGGATAACGAGGACAACAATGAAGCGTTTTTTGATCGTGCGGCACTTCCGAAATTAGCTGGGACGGTGGCACTTCCCGATATTGCGTTTACAATGGTCTTCGTCCCGCCGGGATCTGACCGTCTCGTGATCGGGTTTGCGAACGAGGGGAAGGCAGAAGCGCCGATATGGGAATGGCAGGTACGCTGGCTTGATGCGAAGGATCAGCCGGTTGGCGAGACGTATCGAGGTATGCACCCCGGGCTTAAGCCGACTTGGCGGTATGGCGTTGGATCCGACTCGCAGGATCTTACTGGCAAGCCGCGATCTCTCCCGGAATTTTTAAAGCAAATTCCCAATGGCGCCACGCGTATTGAGATTACCATTGATCCGGAAAATAAGATTGCGGAATCGGATGAGCAGAAGAATGTCCAGCATTTTGAGATTGCAAACTTCCCGTCATCGTTGCGCGCACAAAAGTCCGCTCCCGAACTTGCGGTTACACTCTCGGTAAAAGTATTGCCGTCGCCGACCGCGTCTGCCGCATCCTCATCCGCAAATGCCGGGCTATTACTGGCATTTGTTGCGCTACTTTCCGGCGGGTATCTGATTCACGGACATACAGGGATGCGTAAAAGTGCCTCCGGATTTTTTGCGGTATTCCCCATGTTGTTTGCTTCTGCGGACAGCTCGTATATGTTTTTGCGCAAGTGTGGTCCTGAAGATTGTGCGGGGTCGCATTTTGCGCGCCATATTGGACTTAAGCGTCTGGCGCGCGCCTCCGCCGTAGCTACGGCGTTTGCCGGAGCGGTTAAGGCCGTACTCGTCGTTGGTTTAGTGTTGATTGGGCCTTCAGCCGTGGATGTCGCGGCAGGGGAAGTGGTAGTGTATCCGGGCGATCGCTTGGAGGATACAATGACGGTAAAAAATACCGGCAAAATTCGCGCGCAGGAAATAGTATTCTCGCTTGGTTGTCCTTCTGGCAGTGCGCAAGAAGCGGCGACGCTTCAAAGCGGTAAGAAAGTATCTACTGATCCGGCAAAAGGTGTTTCCGTGCCTGATTTGGATCCTCAGGGTATAAACCGGTTAACTCTTACGTGCGCAGTGCAAAGCGAGGCAACTCAATTTGGAGCGCTGGAATTTATAGGTTCAGCACGGGCATCCGGTACATCGGCCGTATTTAAATCCAATGCGGTACGTCTCCCAGTTGCCGCGCGACTCAAACCTAAGCCCGAGGCGATACAGGAAAAATCAGACCTTATCGTTGAGGGCGTCGGATTCTTGCCACTTGTTGATATTATAGAAAAAGATCGCGCGCCGTTTGAAGCAATGTTTACGGCTATCGTGAGTAACCAAGGGAAAAAAGACAGCGGTTCGCTCCGTGCTCGGGTGCGGGTGGATAACGGCGGCAATGGTACGTGGGAAGCAGTAAGTCCTAGTTTGGTAAGCGTGCCTTCGCTTGCGGCAGGTGGACAGACGCTTATCAAGCTGCCGCTTCAGTGGGTTGCGGCGGTAGGCACGTACACATTTGAAATTTGCGCAGACCCTGGGAAAAATATCGACGAGTCGGACGAAACCAACAACTGTGCAACCGATCGCTTTACGCTTAAAGTCGGCGAAGAGCCGTATCAGGAAGAGGAAATTATTCAAGAATAGGTGCTCAAGCACGCAAGAATAAAAAAAGCCCGGGTTAGGCCCGGGCTTTTTTGATTGCTTCGGCTTTGGCCGCGTTCTTTTTTCCGGTTTTGATGCAAGTCGTGCAAACTTGCTTTTGGCGACCGTTAATCGTACTGGTTTGGAGATTGAGATTAAAACGGCGTTTTTTTTGGATCATCGAATGGCTGCGCGTAAAGCCGGATTGCGGACCGCGACCACACAGTTCACAGGTCTTGCCCATATATGGTATTATGAATAACGGAAGTATTATACACCAGGCCCATGGATTTTGCAAGTCTCATCTTCTTTTTCGTCATAATCGTGCCGTCCTCGATCATTCACGAGTACATGCACGGATTTGTGGCAAATTATTTTGGCGACCCTACGGCAAAGTATGCCGGTCGCCTGACGCTGAACCCTATGGCGCATATTGATCTGTGGGGAACGATCATCATGCCGCTTACGCTGTTTATGTTTTCCGGCGGACGATTTATGTTTGCCTATGCAAAGCCGGTTCCGGTCAACCCGCTTTTTCTGCGAGGCGGCCGTATCTCCGGGATTCTGGTTGCCGCAGCAGGCCCGTTTGCAAATTTCGCGACCGCGGCAGTGATCAGTATCATTATGCGCGTCTTGCCTGCCTCCGCATTTACTTCGGTCCTCGCGCTGATCGTGTACGCGAACATACTTCTTGGCGTATTCAATCTCGTTCCCATCCCTCCGCTTGACGGTTCAAAAATTCTTTTCCCCCTGCTTCCTGCGTCGTTTAATAGTTTGAAAGAGGGGATGGAGCGGTACGGATTTGTCCTTCTCCTTACCTTTATTTTTGTGGTGGGCTTCCAATGGCTTTTGCCGATTATATTTTCCATATTTCGTTTGTTTACCGGGACGGCGAGTCCGTTTTGAGTTTTATCTATGTGGTTTTCTCGTCGCAATCAAGGAACATCAGCGCCGGAGCAATGGTGGTCATTATTGTTCTCGCCGTCTCAGTACGAAGATTTTTTGGGCTTGGTGCGTGCGTATTTTGAGAAACGTGGAGAGCAAATCACGATTGATGACGGCGCGATACTCCGTATTGTTGGTAATCCGGAAAAACCAAACATGGGTTTATATAATCTGGCGCAACTATGTCATCAGGCGGAATATGAATTATGGCCCGCAATCCTGGAGGAACATTTTGAAAATTTAAGTAAAACGGAGGCCGTATTGGCCGATCTTAAGGCACATAAGAGCGACTTTTCCTACGCAGCGTCGCATCTCACCCTGCGCCTATATCCTCAAGAGGGGTTCGCGACTCCAGAAACAAAAGTATTCAGTACAAATCTTGAGGGTACTGTATTGGTGCTCATGTTTGATTTTCCATCCTCGGTGCATAGTGTGGCAAAGAATGATGCGGCGGTGTGGGGAAAAACTGATGAGGAATTGCTTGCAATCGGGATGTCAAATGTGCGCAAAAATCATTCGCCGAAAATTACCTCGCAGATGGTACGAAAGAAGATCCCTGTGGTTTTATTCGGGGAATATTTTTATGCCGCAACGTATGCTTTGTGTTTGGACGAGTACCCGCAGTGCCTCGGGAAGTATGGTGCGCTCGTGGGCATTCCACACCGCAGCGCCTTGATTGTATATCCGGTAAATGATGCGTCTGTACTTGATGTAGTCCACGAGCTTATTGGTCTTATTGGATATATGTACAAAGAAGGACCTGGTTCTATCAGTTCGCTCTTGTACTGGTATTATCAAGGTCGGTATTATGCGTTCCATTCCTCGGACGCTGGTAAGAAACTCCATATCTCTCCACCCCAAGAATTTTTGTCCACCGTTTTTCCCGATAATGCTTGATCTTGCTCAGGCGTTATGTTACTGTGTTTTTGTACCGGATGGATGAGGTTTGCCAATCAGGTGAACAGTATCCATCAGGACATCATGTAAGAAGGAGGCCGTCGTGGCCGATATCACCCAATGCGCTCTTGTTGACTCTCTCGTCCTGCGACCCGCTCGTGATTTGTCTGACTCCGAGTGGCGCAAGCTCTCTCAGCATCTTCGCGGGTGCCGGTCTTGCCGTGAGCGGTACGGCGCCTTGTCACTTGCGGTCATGATCGAGCCGGAAGATGCTCCAACGCTTTTGGAGCGCGCAGACGCACTGCTCGCCGCTGGCAAGCCGCGCGAGGCTGAAGCGGAGTACCGTAAGTTCGTCGAGCTCTGTGGCACGCGGCGCGGCAAGGAGCTGGCCCGGGTTTTCTACAAGCTGGGCAGCATCCGCGAGCAGCTCGGTGGCAGGCACGCCGCCGTCGAGTGCTATGACGAGGCCTATCGCATAGACCCCACGCACGCGCCGACTCTGGCCTCGCTCGGGCGCATAGCGATCATTGCTGAGGAATGGGAAAAGGCCCGCCGGATCTACCGCGCGATGCTCCTTGGGAATCTCGAGGAGGCGGCAGGGCTCACCAAGGCGGAGGTCTACTTCCAGCTCGGCGTGGTGCATGCGAAGCTCGGCGAGACTGCCAAGGCGCTGAACATGTTCGAGCGAGGACTTGAGCTTGACCCGCAGAGCGGCCGGCTCCGAAAGGCGATCGCAGGACTCAGGCATGGCTGATCTTGCTCCTTCCCCGTACGGTTCTTCATCTTCAGTGGACTTTTTGCAAGATTGAGGAGAATCTTGCCCCGGCCCACTCTTTTTTTACCCACAGTAGCAAATACTTGACCCCGCGCCTTACGTGTACAGTGCGGCGCAAGGCGCCGCAAAAGTTTTACTTCTTAAGCAAGTTACCTATAAACTTGAGAATTCTTTAATAGCCAGTGAACCTGTTTATAAGTACACGTAAGGCGCGGGGTTGACGGATTTTCGCCAATAGGGTAGCATATAGCCACTATGCCGACAATCAACCAGCTTATCAGAAACCCTCGTCATCCCAAGACCTATAAAAGTAAGGCCCCTGCATTGCAGTCTGTTTTGAATACCCTGCATCGGCGTGAGTATGACTTGCCCCAAGGAGCTCCGTTTAAGCGCGGGGTATGTCTTAAGGTTACGACCATGACGCCGAAGAAACCAAACTCCGCACTTCGTAAAATTGCTCGCGTACGTCTTTCAAACGGCAAAGAAGTAACTGCGTATATTCCGGGTATTGGCCACAATCTTCAAGAGCACTCGATTGTGCTTGTCCGCGGCGGCCGCGTAAAAGACTTGCCGGGTGTGCGCTATCATATTGTTCGCGGCGTCTATGATACCTCCGGTGCGGAAGGACGGCGTAAAGGAAGAAGTTTGTACGGAATGAAAACTCCTAAATAATCTATGCGACATAAAAAACCACCAAAGCGGGAAATTTTAGCAGATCAGAAATATAGCCGTACTGATATTGCGAAGTTTATCAATTACATCATGCGTCGCGGGAAGCGCTCGACTGCGTCCCGTATTATGTATGGCGCATTTGATCGAATCGCTACGCAGTCAGAGCAGGATCCGGTGAAAGTTTTTGACGAGGCAATAAAAAATGTAGGTCCTGCCCTTGAAGTTCGCTCAAAACGAGTCGGCGGTGCCAACTATCAAATTCCGTTTCCGGTTCGCACCGAGCGCCGTTTCTTTTTGGCAGCCCAGTGGCTCATTGGGGCGGCAAAAGCCCGCAAAGGGGGAGCAATGGCAGTGAAGCTTTCAGACGAACTTATGGCTGCAGCAAAAGGAGAAGGAGCCGCAGTCAAAAAGCGACAAGACGTGCATCGCATGGCTGAGGCGAACAAGGCATTTGCACATTTTGCAAGATAAATCCTCGCGGAATGCGAGCGGATGAAAAGCGGATCATCAGCAGATACGTTGTATCCGTTCCCATCCGCTTTGATTTGTTCAGTGTCCGCGAGTAGCAATCTATGTCTAGAGAATTTAGTTTAGAGAAAACAAGAAACATTGGCATTATTGCCCATATCGACGCCGGTAAAACTACGGTTACCGAGCGAGTTCTTTTTTATACTGGGAAGAAACATAAAATTGGAGAAGTGCACGAAGGGGACACGACCATGGATTGGATGGAACAAGAGCGCGAGCGCGGTATTACGATTACCGCCGCGGCCACCACTTGTTTTTGGAAAGAGCATCGCATTAACATTATTGATACTCCGGGACATATTGATTTCACGGTTGAAGTGAAGCGATCGCTGCGCGTCTTAGACGGCGCGGTTGTTGTCTTCGACGGCGTTGCAGGCGTTGAACCGCAGTCGGAAACCAACTGGCATTATGCGGACGAGTACAACGTGCCGCGCGTCTGTTTTATCAACAAACTCGACCGCACCGGCGCGGATTTTTTTGCGGACTTGAAATCAATCCACGACCGACTAACGACCAAAGCGCATCCTTTACAGCTGCCGATCGGTACGGAGGAACATTTTAAAGGCATAGTGGATTTACTCGCGCGCAAAGCTTATTATTACAAAGATGAGCAGGGAAAAGTAATTGAGGAAACCGATGTGCCTGAGGATATGAAGCAACTGGTTCAGGAGTATCGGGCAAAGCTTGTTGAGGCAATATCCGAGAACGATGAAAAAATGCTTGACCAGTATCTTGCTGGTGAAGAGATTCCGGTTGCGGATTTGAAGCGCGTGCTTCGCAAAGCAGTGATTGAATTTAATATCGTGCCGGTACTCTGTGGATCGGCCCTTAAAAACAAGGGCGTGCAATTCATGCTTGATGCGGTGGTTGATTATCTTCCTAGCCCGCTCGATATCGCTCCGCCAAAAGGCGTTGATCCGGACGATCATTCAAAAGTGATTGTTACGCGGGTGGCGGACGACGAGAATTTTACCGCGCTTGCATTTAAAATTGCGGCTGATCCTTTTATCGGGAAACTTTGTTTCTTTCGGATTTATGCCGGGACGCTTAAAGCAGGTTCGTATATTTTAAATGCGACTACCGGAGACAGAGAGCGTATCGGACGCATTGTGCGTATGCATGCAAATACTCGTGAAGATGTGGATGAGGTATATGCGGGAGATATTGCGGCTGCGGTAGGTCTTCGAGGAACATTTACCGGTCATACCTTGTGCGACCCGGACCATCCGGTACTCCTTGAGTCTATTACGTTTCCCGAGCCGGTTATTGCGGTTGCGATTGAACCGAAAACCAAGCAGGATCAAGAAAAGATGGGTATTGCAATGCAAAAACTTGCAGAGGAAGATCCTACGTTCCGGATCCGCACCGATGAGGAAACACTCCAAACCATTATTGCTGGTATGGGTGAGCTTCACCTTGAGATTATTGTGGATCGCATGAAACGGGAGTTTAAAGTTGAGGCAAACGTTGGCCGTCCGCAGGTTGCCTACAAAGAAACCATTCGCGCGAAGGCGCAGGCCGAAGGAAAATACATTCGCCAATCAGGCGGTAAGGGTCAATATGGACATTGCTGGTTGCGCGTTGAGCCGCTTCCACGAGGAACCGGATTTGAATTTGATAACGAGGTTAAAGGAGCCGCGATTCCAAACGAATTTATTCCCGCAATTCAAAAAGGTGTGAAAGAAGCAACGGATAAAGGCGTGGTTGCGGGGTATCCGCTTATTGACTTGAAAGTAGTGGTGTATGACGGAAGCTATCACGATGTTGACTCTTCCGAGTCCGCGTTTAAAATTGCGGGATCCATGGCGCTTCAAGAAGCGGTACGCCGCGCAAATCCCGCGATTCTTGAGCCGGTTATGAAAGTTGAAGTACTTGTGCCGGAGCAATTTATGGGTACGGTAATCGGAGACTTGAACTCAAAGCGTGCAATCATCAAAGAAATGCGCGATAGGGTTAATATTAAAGTCGTTGATGCGGATGTGCCGCTTGCGGAAATGTTTGGTTACGCAACGTCGCTACGGTCAATGACGCAAGGCCGCGGATCCTACTCAATGGAATTTTCTCATTACGCCGAGGTCCCGAACAATGTGGCCAATAAAATTATCGAATCAAAAAGCGGGACAAAGACACGATAGGGGAATCGCGATAACTATATCTGCGGGCGAACGTATCGTCTGTCGTTTGCACGTATTTGAACCGCGGCCGCGGTTCAAATACGTGCATTTCGTTATACGTGCATGTATTTTTTGATCAGATCCTTATGGAGATATGGCATGTTTGCTTATCCCGCAAGACCCTGCAACTGCGGCGTCCGGGATTGCAACTGCGTGTATTTTGTGATACCGTATACATGTATGTCGCTTCTTCGTATTTTTCTTGTCCCTATAATCCCAGTCCTTTTTGCGTATTTGGAGCTCGGAGGAAATTGGTTTGGATTGCGTTTGCTTCAAGGGGGTCCCACCCTATGGAGCGTCGCAGGGACAGTCATTTTTTCTGTCCTTTATTCCCTTGTGGCAGCATTCGTTGCAATTTCTTTAAAAGTTGATATTGGGCTTCTCATGGTTAATTATGGTTTCGGATTTAGTATTATTTCTATATTTCTTACTTTGAATTGGGGTAAACTTCCCTCATTTTCAGCCGACCTTATAAGAACAAATCCATTGCTTTGGGTCATTTTTGGTATTGCCATCGTTGGTTTTATCGTGAGTTCATATCTCGTGATTACTTCTACGGTAACTCGATAGATAACACATGAACATCTATCTTGTTACCTCCAATAAGAATAAGCTCCGAGAAGCGGAGAAGATTTTGAATACCCGGATTAAAAGTGTTGATCTTGACCTTGACGAGATTCAGGAAATCGATGCGGAAAAGATTGCCGAGCATAAAGCACGGCAAGCGTGGAAGAAATTGAAAAAGCCCCTGTTTGTTTGGGATCAGTCTACCTATATTGATTGCCTGAACGGATTTCCAGGGCCTCTTATCAAATGGTTTTGGACGCAAGTAGGTTTAAAGAAAATTTGTGAGATTGCAAATTATTTTGGGAATCACAAAATACATGCGGAAAATATCCTTACGTATTGCAATGGCAAAGTAGTCAAACATTTTCACGCCGCCACAGACGGAATAATTCCGCGGCGACCTCGGGGAAGAAACGGGTGGGGCTGGGATCCAATTTTCATTCCCAAGGGTCATAAAAAAACCTATGCAGAAATGTCTGCGGACGAAGTAGTGAGGGTGCGAAGCCACGCAATCGCGCTCAGAAAATTAAGGGATTTTTTGAAAAACGGTCGTAAGCAATGAATTATATGAACGGACAGAATAGAGATGACGTGAGCATTGGACGAGAAGTTGATGTTGTGTTAAAAGAAGACCAGGGAAGCGGAAAGCTTACTCGCGGCATTGTGCAAGACATTTTAACTAGCTCCTTGTTTCATCCTCGGGGCATTAAAGTACGCCTGGAAAGCGGGGAAGTTGGCAGAGTACAAAATATTATTATATGAGGATTACGTCTGCAACATTTGTAAAAAGTGTGATTGGTACTGATGAGCTTTTGGAAAACGGCATTCCTCAGGTTGCGTTTATTGGCAGGTCTAATGCGGGCAAGTCGACTATTATCAATTCCTTAACTGGTCGAAAAAATTTGGCAAAAACCAGCGCTTCTCCGGGTAAGACAAAACTCGTGAATTTATTTTTGATAAATAAGTCGCTGTATCTTATAGATTTGCCCGGATACGGATATGCATCGGCTTCAAAAAAAGATCGGGAGTGGCTTCGAAAAGTCATTGATTGGTATTTATTTAAATCGCAGTACGAACAAAAATGCGTGGTCTTGATTATTGACGCAAGTGTAGGGCCCACTGCCAATGATTTGGAAATGCTTGATGCGCTTGAAGAGCATAAAAAGAACGTCGTTGTGGTTGCGAATAAAATGGACAAAATAAGAAAACCCGACTACAAAACGCAACTTCAAAAAATCCAAGATATCATTGGGGATCACTTAATTATTCCCTATTCCTCAAAAGCAAAAATCGGCATGACCGAGTTGACCGATGAAATTTTAAAGTAACTATGCAAAAATATAAAAAACCAGAACGCTTGCGTGAAGGAGATACCGTGGCGATTGTGTCGCCGTCGTGGGGTGGGCCGAGTGTTTTTCCGCACATATATGAAAACGGTCTTAAGGTTTTACGTGAATGGGGTTTGAAAATTAAGGAGTTTCCTCTCGCCAGAATGGACGCGAGTTTTTTAAGAGCAAATCCGCAGGTGCGTGCAAAAGATATAAACGATGCGTTTGCCGATTCTGAAGTGAAGGCCATTTTTGCATCAATTGGCGGCGATGATTCTGTGCGGATTTTGCCCTTTCTTAATAAGAAAATTATTGCAGATAATCCAAAAATACTAATGGGTTATTCCGATACGTCAACGTTCCATGTATTTGCAAATCTGCAAGGACTGGTAAGTTTCTACGGTCCGTCAATTATGGCGGGATTTTCGCAAATGGAAAGTTTACCGGAACGATTCAAATCCCATGTTCGAGAAATGCTCTTTGAGCCGAAAGAGAGCTACAAGTATAAACCTTACGGAGAATATTGTGACGGCTATCCTGATTGGGCGAACAAAGAAAATCTTGGCAAGGTACATGCGATGAAGAAAGATGACGGTTGGCATTGGCTACAGGGAACGACAAAGGTTCGGGGTCAGTTATTCGGCGGTTGTATGGAAGTTTTGGAAATGATGAAAGCAACTGAGTTTTGGCCCGCGAAGAATTTTTGGAAGGGGAAAATATTTTTTCTTGAAACATCAGAAGAAAAGCCGACGATTCACCACATTGATCACGAGTTGCGAAATTACGGAGCGCTCGGGGTATTTGCTCAGATCAGTGGATTGATTTTTTCTCGTGCGAGAGATTATTCGGATACAGAGAAAAAAGCATTGGAGGAGAAAATAATTTCTATTATTGCGAAGGAATTTGATCGGCCGGATTTGTCGATTGTGGCGAATTTCGATGTGGGACATACTGATCCGCAACTTGTGCTACCGCTTGGCATACAAGCAGAGATTGATCCCCAGAAGAAGAGTGTGCGATTGATTGAGCCATGGTTGGAATAAATCTTACCCTGCGGATAAGTTGAGGATGGGGATGGAGGTTGACGGAATTTAAGGATTGGGGTATCCTAGTAACACGATTTGGGGTTTTAGGGCCCTATATTAAAGCATTCCGACCGTATGAATCCTGAGATTTTGGCCAGAATAATGGGAATTATCGCAAAAACCGGGGAACGGGTTATTGTTATTGACCCTAAATCCGGCGCCCCTTTTGCCATATTATCCCTTGATGAGTACGAAAAGCTCGCAATTCAGCCAAAAATGGCTGTTTTAAAGGGTATTGACCCCGTACCTTTTCAGGAGTATAATAAAACCTCGGTAGTACAGGAAGAAAGGGGCGGGGCAGGTAATCCGCTCTTGACGCAAAAAAGGACTTCTGGTATGATAGACCCTGACTTGGGGCTATCGGCAGGAAGCCCATTTATCCCTGCAGCGGATTTAGGTGTTGATGAAATCGAGCAAGATCGTTATTACATGGAACCCGCTGAGTAATTTCTACGATATTAATTTAAATATTGAAACATTTAAACTTCAAAAGTATGGCAGAGAAATTTGAACGAACTAAGCCACACGTAAACGTCGGTACGATCGGTCACGTTGACCACGGAAAGACGACTTTGACTGCGTCTATTCTTGCGGTTCTCTCGGCGCACGGATTTCGCGCTCAGAATAAATCAATTGATCAGATTGACGCCGCTCCGGAAGAAAAAGCTCGCGGTATTACCATTGCAACCGCACACGTGGAATATGAATCTGAAAAGCGTCACTACGCGCACGTCGACTGTCCCGGACACGCTGACTATGTAAAAAACATGATTACCGGAGCAGCTCAGATGGACGGCGCGATTCTTGTGGTATCTGCCGCAGACGGTCCAATGCCTCAAACACGTGAACACATTCTTTTGGCACGCCAAGTCGGTGTGCCTTATATCGTAGTATTTTTGAACAAAGTTGATCAGGTGGAGGACAAAGAGCTTATTGATTTGGTGGAAGAGGAAATCCGCGAACTTCTTAAGAAATATGAATTCCCTGGCGACAAAACCCCGATTATTCGTGGTTCCGCGCTTAAGGCACTTCAGAATCCAAAAGATCCGGATGCGGCAAAGCCAATTCTTGATCTTATCAAGACTATTGATGAATATATTCCAGAGCCGGTACGCGAAATCGAAAAGCCATTTTTGATGCCGGTTGAAGACGTGTTCTCAATCGAAGGCCGCGGTACGGTGGTAACCGGTCGTATTGAGCGTGGTATGGTAAAGATCAACGAGGAAGTTGAGCTTGTAGGACTAGGGGACACGCGAAAGACGGTGGTAACCGGAATTGAAATGTTTAACAAGCAACTTGATGAGGGGCGCGCAGGGGACAATGCCGGTATTCTTCTTCGCAGTATTAAGAAAGAAGAGGTTGAGCGCGGCATGGTACTTGCAAAGCCGGGAACCGTTACGCCGCATACCGAGTTTGATGCAGAAGTATATTGTTTGACCAAGGAAGAAGGTGGACGACATAAGCCATTCTTCAAAGGGTATAAACCCCAGTACTACATTCGTACGACCGACGTGACCGGTGAAGTTACTGATTTGCCTGCAGGAGTTGAGATGGTAATGCCGGGTGATACGGTAAATCTGAAAATAAAATTGATTAACAAGGTTGCACTTGAAGAAAAGCAGAGGTTTGCAATTCGCGAAGGAGGAAAAACAGTAGGTGCAGGCGTAGTAACCAAAGTAATTAAATAATCGGTCGGAGTTCAATAACCGGCGTTCCTTTTTGTACCACATGTCAGACGCTCATCAAAATTCAAATCCCGTAACGAAATCGAAGGAAGAGGAATCGCATCAACGGATCCGAATTCGCATTCGCGCGTACGATCATAAAATTATTGATCAATCAACGCGGACGATTTTGGATACGGCGCTTAGAACCGGGGCGACGGTACATGGACCGGTGCCGCTTCCTACCGAGAAGCGAAAATATACTGTCAACCGTTCGAGTTTTGTGCATAAAGATGCGCGTGAGCAGTATGAAATGCGGGTGCATAAACGATTGATTGACATTATTGATCCTACTCCGCGAACGATTGATTCGTTGACATCGTTGAATCTTCCGGCAGGAGTAGACATTGAGATCAAAATGTAGTTATTCTAGACCCATTGCCCAATAATCCTCCGGTCGTTTTCGCGCCGATTTGGCCTGCAACGAATTCAGAACTCGTCGAAGTAGCTATGGCTACTCCTTCTCGTCCTTCATTCGTTTCGGCTCAAACGGCATCAAAAACACCAAGAAGGTTATAGGGCAACGGGTCTAGTAAATCCTACGAATGTGAGTTGAGAAGGATTTGCTTAGGGCAAAAAACCATCATCGCACATGCGGGGACAGAAAGAAAACACGCGTGTAGTTTGAGAACTTACATTATTGCCTTTTACCGATCAAAGGCTAGGAGCTGGATACCGGCTTCTAGCTTTTGGTTTAACTCCTACCAATTACAAATTCGATACAAATCTACAAATCTACGAATTTGTATATTTGTAAAATGATTTGTAATTTGTAGGTATGATATGAAATACATTCTTGGAAAAAAAATCAATATGACCCAGGTGTGGGATGATAAGGGGCATGTAGTCCCGATTACTATCATTGAAGCCGGACCGTGCGTGGTAAGCCAGATTAGGACAAAAGAAAAAGATGGATATACTGCCGTGCAGATGGGTTTTGGAAAAAAACGAAATCCTACCAAGCCCATGAAGGGGCACATGAAAGACATTACCCCTGCGCAATGGCTTCGCGAATGCAGAATGACCGGAACCGATTGCAAGATTGGCGATAAAGAGGTCAAACGCGGAGACATACTTGATGTGGGACAGTTTCAGTCGGGAGATATGGTAAAAGTGAGCGGTGTTTCAAAGGGTAAGGGATTTCAAGGAGTAGTAAAGCGACATGGTTTTCATGGACATCCTGCGACCCACGGACACAAAGATCAATTGCGTATGCCGGGTGCAATCGGCGCAGGTGGTATGCAGCACGTGCGAAAAGGACAACGGATGGCGGGACGTATGGGAGGAGAACATGTATCCGCGGCATTTTTGAAAGTGGTAAGCGTAGACGCCGAGCATAATCGTTTATCCGTACGAGGCGCGGTACCGGGTGCTCGTGGATCAATGCTTATTATTACGAGTAAGTAATATGCAGATTTCCGTGTACAATCAAAGCGGTCAAAAAGCAAGCACCATTGAGCTCAATGATAAGGTGTTTGGCGTGCCTGTAAAAGGTCCGGTGCTTCACCTGGCCGTGGTAGCCCAGCAAGCAAATGCTCGCAAAGCGATTGCCCATACCAAGATGCGCGGTGAAGTGCGCGGCGGAGGTAAGAAACCATGGAAGCAAAAAGGAACCGGGCGCGCGCGACAGGGATCGATTCGTTCTCCGCAATGGCGTGGAGGCGGAATCGTATTTGGTCCGCGCAGTACACGGAATTTTTCAAAAAAGCTGAACAAAAAAACTCGACATCTTGCACTTGTTATGGCGCTTTCCGAAAAAGCAACCTCGGATCATCTTTATGTGCTTGACGCGTTGAATCCGTCTGCCAATAAGACAAAAGCAGTTGCGAGTATTTTGCGCGGGCTTCCCCTTAAAAAAGGATCCACACTTCTTGCATTACCAAAGGCGCAGAAAGAGGTAGGTATGCTTGCGCAGAATGTCAATCGTGTAACCCCGATTTGGGTCGGCAGTCTGAATGTGGTAGATATTATGAAGAGCACCAATTTGGTTACTACTGTTGATGGGATTAAGGAAATAGAAAAAATATACGGATCAAAATAGTATGCCCGCGCTAAGTTTTCCCGCATACAATGGCCAATTCAATATGAAGTATAGATTCACCCTGTCTACTACCGTAAGCATAATTAATACCTCACTTACTGCCTTTGGCAGAAGCGGGAAAATTTAGGCGGGTATGCCATTTCTTGATAAAGTATTTCGCTGGAAAAAAAAGCCGTTCAAGGGTGCTGAGACCATAAAGGATTCAAAGAAGGAATCAAAATCCCAAACCGCTTCAAAAGATGGGGGAGCATCAGTGCAAGGAAGCGGCCGGTACGCACATGTATTGGCGCGTCCGCATATTTCGGAAAAGTCCGCATTGTTACAAGAGATGCGACAATATGTGTTTGAAGTTACTCCTTCGGTTACCAAGAACGATGTCAGCGTTGCGGTTGCCGACTTATACGGCATTACCCCTTGCGCGGTCAATATGATACGTATGCATAGTAAACAGATCCGTTTTGGACGTACAGAAGGGTCAACGCGCGCATGGAAAAAAGCGATTGTCACATTGCCGGAAGGAAAAAGTATTGATATATATAAGAAGTAACTCGCGGACACTGAGCGGATGACGAGCGGATAGAGAGCGGAACAAATCCGTTCAGATCCGATCCTGATCCGTTCAGAATCCGTGAGTAACATATAGTATGCCAGTCCGAATTCTAAAACCTACAAGCGCGGGGCGACGCAATATGAGCGTCGACACGTTTGAAGATATTACTAGAACAAAACCGGAAAAATCCTTAATCAGGATGCTTCCTAAAATGGCCGGCAGGAATGCCCAGGGCCGTATTACCGTTCGTCATCGCGTGGGTGGCGCAAAACGGTACTATCGTATACTCGACTATACGCAGAATAAATATGATATCGAGGGGACCATTGCCAGCATTGAGTACGATCCTTATCGGAGCGCACGCATTGCACTTGTTGAATACAAGGATGGAGAGAAGCGTTATGTAGTTGCTCCTATTGGAATAGGAGTGGGAAGCGTGGTACTTACCTCAAAAGAGACCATTGCGCCAAAGGTTGGTAATCGTATGCCGCTCAAGTATATCCCGGTAGGGCAGCCAATCTACTGTATTGAGCTTCTTGCCGGTACGCAAGGAAAGCTTGTCCGCAGCGCAGGAAATATGGCTGTTTTGCTTGCATGTGAAGGAGGATTTGCGCAAGTACAATTGCCTTCCGGTGAAGTGCGTAAGGTTTCCGAAAACTGTGCAGCCACCATTGGTCAGGTTTCTAATCCTGACCGGAGACTCATACGTTGGGGCAAAGCAGGACGCATGTTTCACAAAGGACGTCGCCCCGCGGTTCGCGGAAAAGTTATGAATCCTGTTGATCACCCGCACGGTGGTGGTGAAGGTCGCAATTCAATAGGTCTGCGTCATCCAAAGACTCCATGGGGAAAGCCGGCGCTTGGAGTAAAGACACGAACTCCGGGAAAATGGTCTGATAGTTTAATTGTGAAACGAAGGAAATAGTATGTCACGAAGTCTTAAAAAAGGCCCGTTTACTGATCCAAAGCTTCTTAAAAAGCTCGGTCGCATTAAAGTGGGGGACAAAACCGTTATAAAAACGTGGTCGCGTGATTCTGTTATCACTCCGCAGATGGTAGGAATTACCCTTGGAGTACATAACGGTAAACAACACACCCCGGTCTATGTGATTGAAGATATGGTGGGCCATAAACTTGGAGAATTTGCACCGACTCGTAAATTCATCCGCCACGGTGGAAAAATGCAGCGTGAAATTGAAGCAAAAGCGGCAGAGACTGTAAAAACAACGTCGGATACGGCTAAGACCGAGAGCGCCAAGAAATAAATAATCGTATGGAAGCAAAAGCAATCGCACGATATATAAGAATGTCACCTCGCAAGATTCGACTCCTTGCCGATCTTGTTCGTGGTAAATCAATCGAGCATGCCCGTGTGCAACTTAGTGTGGCATTGAAGCAGTCAAAGGAACCGCTTTTGAAGCTTTTGGAATCTGCAATAGCAAATGCGGAGAATCTGAAATTGTCCAAAGAGAAATTGTACGTGAAGAGTATTATGGTTGACGGCGGTCCGATGCTCAAGCGATCGCGCGCACGGGCATTTGGTAGAGCAGCTCCAATTCGAAAGCGAACAAGCCATATCACAATTGTCTTAGGTGAAAAAGAATAAGAGGTATGCGAATTAATATTCCTACGAATTACAAATCCAATTGCGAATATACGAATTTGTATATTTGTACTATAATTTGTAATTCGTAGAACTACTATGGGACAAAAAGTACATCCATTCGCATTCCGGTTAGCAGGCATCTATACCTGGCCATCAAAATGGTTTTCCAGGAAAGATTACCGCACCTATTTGAAGAAGGATTATCAAACACGGGAATTTATAAAAACCGCGCTCAAGGGTGCAGGGCTTGACCATATTGATATTGAACGATCAATCAACGGTTTGACGATTACTATTTTCGCAGCAAAGCCGGGAGTTATTATTGGCCGAGGTGGTGCACAAATTGAAGACCTGAAGCGTAAGTTGAAGCAAAAGTTTTACCCTACGGGAACCATGAATTTGAATATTCAAGAGATCGATAAGCCCTCGCTCTACAGCATGGTTGTGGTAGAGGGAATTAAGCTTGATCTTGAAAAGCGTATTCCTTTTCGAACCGCTTCAAAGCAATCGCTTGAACGTATCACCAAAGCGGGCGCACGCGGTGCTAAAATTACAGTCGCAGGGCGTTTGAACGGCGCAGAGATCGCGCGAGAAGAATCATTCTCGTTTGGATCCATTCCATTACAAAATCTTCGTGCTGATATTAATTACGGGACGGGTGAGGCCCATACGATTTACGGCAAAATCGGTATAAAGGTTTGGATTTATCGCGGAGAGATATTCTCCGGCAGAGCCGGATCCGCCTCAGGCGGAAAGTAAAAAAAGATATGTTGTTGCCTAAAAAAGTAAAACACCGAAAATGGTATAAGGGTCGTCGTCGAAGAGTTGGCATTGCAACGCGGCGCACCAATTTGGATTTCGGATTTATGGGACTCAAGGCGCTTGAACCGGGCTGGATTACTTCTCGTCAAATCGAGGCGTCACGACGAGCAATGGTTCGATTCATTAAGAAAGGCGGAAAAATTTGGATTCGTCTATTTCCCGACAAGCCAATTACCATGAAGGGTATTGATATTCCGATGGGTGGAGGAAAAGGAGCGGTAGATCATTATGTTGCACCGGTAAAACCAGGCGTAATATTGTTTGAGATTGATGGAGTAGATGAGGCCACGGGGAGAGAAGCAATGCGTCTGGCATCGCATAAGTTGCCCGTGAGAACCGCTATTGTTCAAAAATAATATGCCCGCGCTAAGTTTTTCCGCATCAATGCCAAAAATACCCATGAAAAGTAATGTATTGTATAGCAAGATGAATATAATTATAACCCCGCATGCTGCCTTCGGCAGAAGCGGAAAAATTTAGGCGGGTATGGAAATTACTGAACTCCGACAATTATCAGAGCAGGAATTGAAACGCATGCTTTTGGAATTCAGAGAAAAACTTCGCGAACTTCGATTTAAAGCAACGCGGCGCGAAGTTAAGAATGTCCGGGAGATTCGCGAAGTAAAAAAAACCATCTCACGGATATTGACCATTGTACGAAATACGAAATAAATATATGCAAGCTACTTCAAACAAACCAAGACGCCGCCGCCTCCAAGGAATTGTCGTTTCTGATAAAATGATGAAGACCGCAGTTGTGCGCGTAGACAGGATGAAACTTCATCCGAAATATAAAAAACGCTACACGGTGAGCCGAAATTTTAAGGCGCATGACGAGAAGCGTGAATATCATGTTGGTGATCGAGTTATTATCGAAGAAACAAGACCCATCTCCAAAGATAAACGGTGGAGAGTAGTGAAAAAAATATGATTCAACACCGTTCAATGCTAAAAGCCGCCGACAACAGCGGAGCAAAAAAGCTCCAATGTATTCGCGTTCTTGGTGGGTATCAAAAACGGTATGGACGTATTGGTGATGTGGTTACATGTGTGGTAAAAGAAGCAATTCCCCATAGCCAGGTTAAGAAAAGCGAGATAGTGCATGTGGTTATTGTGCGCACCCATAAAGAGACTCGACGCAAAGATGGAAGCTATATTCGATTTGATGATAACGCCGCAGTAATTATTGATAAAAAATCAAAAGAACCAAAGGGAACGCGTATCTTTGGACCGATTGCACGTGAACTTAAAGCAAAAGGATTTACCAAGATTATATCCTTAGCGCCAGAAGTCTTATGATGAAAATTCGAAAAGGGGACATGATACAGGTACTTTCAGGGGCATCCAGAAAAAAAACTGGCAAGGTTCTTAAAGTATTTTCCGAAACATCGCGTATCACGGTTGAAGGCGTGAATCTGAGGAAAAAACACGTTCGTCCTAAGAGCGCCAATCAGAAAGGACAAGTAGTGGAATTTCCCGCCTCGATGCATATTTCAAATGTTGCACTCGTGTGTCCTAAATGCGCTAAACCGACACGAGTGGCATTTTCACAGAAGAGCGGGGAGCAAAAACGGAGAATGTGTAAAAAATGTACCCAGGTAATTGATTAACGGTATGCCCGCGCTAAGTTTTCCCGCATCAATGCCAAAAATACCCATGAAAAGTAATGTATTGTATAGCAAGATGAATATAATTATAACCCCGCATGCTGCCTTCGGCAGAAGCGGAAAAATTTAGGCGGGTATGACGATTAAAGAAAAATATCAGAAATCAGTAATCCCCAAGCTTCAGGAGAAATTCGGATACCGAAATATTCTTCAAGTTCCAAGAGTCACGAAGATAGTATTGAACGTGGGTATTTCAAGCGATAGTAAGGACCCTAAATTTCTTGAATCAGTAAAAGAGACTTTGCGGACTATTTCCGGTCAGCATCCGGTACCTCGCGGCGCAAAGCAGTCAATTTCGAACTTCAAAACTCGCAAAGGACAAATAGTGGGACTTACAGTTACGCTGCGAGGATCGCGTATGTATCATTTTCTTGAAAAGCTTATTCATTTGGCATTGCCGCGTGTTCGTGATTTTCGAGGCCTTGATGCCCACACCATTGATAAAAGTGGAAATATGACAATTGGATTGCGTGAATCGATTGCGTTTCCGGAGGTGAAAGTCGGAGAACTTGACCGACAACATGGTTTGGAGATTACCATCGTAAACAATGCTAAAACAAAAGAACAAGGCAAAGAGTTGCTCGCGCTCATGGGGTTACCGTTTAAAGAATCTCGTAAATAATATGGCCACTACAGGACAGATTGCAAAATCCGCAAGAAAACCGAAATTTACCACAAGAATTGTGCGTCGATGTTGGCGTTGTGGACGAAAGCGCGCGTATATGCGAGATTTTGATCTTTGTAGAATTTGTTTCCGCGAGCTTGCCAACACTGGCCAGATTCCGGGAGTGAGAAAGTCAAGTTGGTAGACTAATTGATTCAATTATGATGACAGATCCAATCGCAGACATGCTTACACGAATCAGAAACGGGTACAGTACCCGTAAGGGCGAAGTCGTGGTACCATATTCACGCCTTAAATTTACGATTGCGCAAATTCTTACCAGCGCAGGATATATTGGTGCGCTTGAGAAAAACCCTTCTGAGGCGGGTGTTGTCCCTGCGTTTACGATAAAGTTGATATATGGTGCCGATCGAAAAGGACCAATACATGAGATTCGGAGGATTTCAAAACCAGGACGCAGAGTATATGTCAGTCACGAAGAACTTCCAAAAGTCGCAAACGACGCGGGGATTGCCGTTGTTTCAACTCCGAAGGGTTTAATGACCAACAAAGAAGCGCGCAAAGTGAAATTGGGCGGCGAGATAATTTGTGAGGTGTATTAATTTGGTATGTCCCGTATTGGAAAAAAACTTATACCGATTTCAAAGGACGTGACTGTGGCGATTGACCATGGTATTGTTAGCGTAAAGGGTCCGCGCGGCGAAGATACGTTAACGCTTCATCCGCGGATATCGGTTGTACAAGAGGGAGATGCGCTTAAAGTATCCGTTGATACCCAGGAGGACAAGTCCGGAAAAGCGCTTTGGGGTCTTCATCGTGCGCTTTTGGCGAATATTGTACAAGGCGTCCGACAGGGATTTGAGAAAAAATTGGAAATGGTAGGGGTAGGATATAAGGCAGCAGTGCAGGGCAGCACCTTGGTACTCGAAGTCGGGTTTTCTCATCCTGTTGAAATTCCCATTCCCAAAGAATTAAAGGTGAGTGTTGAAAAGATGGGGATTACCATTACCGGTTTGAATAAACAAGTAGTAGGCGCATTCGCGGCCGGTGTTCGAGCAGTACGAAAGCCAGAACCGTATAAAGGAAAAGGAATCAAATATGTAGGTGAGGTTATTCGACGCAAGGCAGGAAAAGCCGCGAAAGCTGCAGGAGCAAAATAATAACACTGTATGAAAGAATCTCTCAAATATACTCAAACGAAAGTCGCGCGCCGCGCCAAGCGTGTGCGAGCAAGGATCAATGGGACGCATGCACAGCCCCGTATGTCCCTTAGTGTTTCGAATCGTCACATTACGGTACAATTTATAGATGATGTGAACGGTAAGACCCTCTTGTCGGTTCATGATGGAATTCTTGGAGTTACGCATGCGCATCCCACCGTTCTGTTAGCTCATGATTTCGGCAAAAAAGCAGGAGAGCTTGCGCGCGCAAAAGGGATTGATCGAGTTGTGCTTGATCGCGGAGGTCGTCTCTATCACGGACGGATCGCAGCATTTGCAGAAGGAGCTCGTGAGGGAGGACTGAAATTTTAACATCTGATACCTGACAATTAACAAAATCTATGGCAAGAGAACGAATTGACACAAGAACTCCGGAGGAAAAAGAGTTTGAACAACGAGTTGTTGACCTTCGCCGTGTTACTCGCGTAACAAAAGGCGGAAAACAAATGCGTTTTCGAGCTACGGTACTTATTGGTAATAAAAAAGGAAGAATTGGATTTGCCGTAGGCAAGGGAGCAGATGTGGCACTTGCAACCGGCAAGGCGTTTCGTCGCGCAAGGAAAGAGCTTATTACAATCCCTATGAAGGACGAGAGTATTTCCCGTTTTGTAAAGGCAAAATTCGGTTCTGCAAAGGTGCTTATAAAGCCAGCCCCTCGTGGAACCGGGGTCAAAGCGGGCGGTCCTATGCGCATTGTGTTTGAGCTTGGCGGTGTACCAAATGTGGTAGGTAAAATCTTGGGCACCACTAAAAATAAGATCAACATTATTAAAGCAACGCTTGATGCTATAGAACAGTTAAGGTAATTAGCAGAACAAAGATATGTCATTTACACTTGCAAATCTTACTCCATCTCGGGGATCGCGCACGCGCTCAAAGCGTTTGGGTCGTGGTAACGCCTCGGGAAAGGGGACCACTGCAGGGAAAGGAACAAAAGGGCAACGTGCACGCTCCGGCGGCAGAAAAGGATTGAAGCGCATGGGGCTCAAAAGGATTATGCAGCGCATTCCTAAGCACCGTGGTTTTACTTCGATCTATAAAAAGCCCTCAGTTATCAATGTGGGCGTTCTTGAGAAAAAGTTTGCCGCAGGAACGACTATTACTCCCGGACTTTTGGTAAAAGAGAATTTATTGCAAAATACCAAAACGGAAATGAAGATTTTGGGCGAAGGAAATTTGACCCGCGCATTTATCGTGAAAGGTTGTGCGGTTTCAAATTCGGCACGTGAAAAAATTCTCAAAGCAGGCGGAAAGATCGAATAAGTAGTCTACATATGAATAGAGTTCTTAACACTGTCATTCGTATTTGGAGATTGCCCGATTTGCGGAAGAGTCTTTTATTCGTATTGGGGATGCTTTTCTTTTTTCGACTTGCTGCGCATATTCCGATTCCGGGCGTTGATCTTCAAAATCTCAAAGCATTTTTTCAGGGTAATGCGATCCTTGGGCTTTTGAATATTTTTTCAGGGGGAACCATGGAAAACTTTTCGGTTGTCGCATTAGGTGTCGCCCCTTACATTACTGCCTCGATTATCTTTCAATTGCTCGGGATGGTTATTCCAAAACTTGAAGCAATACAGAAAGAAGGAGAAGCTGGCCAGCGAAGAATCAATAAATGGACTCGTTATGCCGCAGTTCCTCTTGCGGCGCTCCAGGCGTTTGGACTTCTCACGCTTCTTCGTCAATCACCCCGTCCCATCCTCGGTACTCTTATGGGAAGCGATTATGTGTTTACGATTATTACCCTTACTGCGGGTACGATGTTTTTGATGTGGATTGGTGAGCTTATTTCGGAGAAGAAAATTGGAAATGGTATCTCACTTCTCATTTTTGCAGGTATTATCGCGGGATTACCTACTGCAATACAGCAAATCGCCGTAACGTTTGATCGTACGCAACTTATCAATCTTATTGTGTACGCCGGAATTGCGATTATTACGATTGTGGGGGTTGTGCTTATTACTCAGGCACAGCGTAATATCCCGGTTTCCTATGCGCGTCGCGTACGGGGAATGAAGATGTACGGGGGAGTAGATACGCATCTTCCGCTTAAAGTGAACATGGCAGGAGTGATCCCGATTATTTTTGCGATCTCTCTTATTTTGTTTCCGCCTATGATCGCGCAGTTTTTTGTACAGGCGAAAAGCGTGCTTGTCGTACAAATCGCGCAGTGGGTGATTAGTGTATTTCAGAATCAACTCATCTACGGAATTCTCTACTTTCTTCTCGTGTTTATTTTTACATATTTTTATACTGCAGTGGTATTCCATCCGGCTCAGATTGCGGAGAACCTTCAAAAGCAAGGGGGTTTTATTCCCGGCATTCGACCGGGCAATCCTACCGCATCATACCTTCAATATGTAATTTCACGGGTGATTCTCGTGGGCGCTCTGTTTTTGGCAAGTATTGCGGTATTGCCGCTTGTGATGCAGGGATTTACCGGTAGTCAAGCCCTTGCAATCGGGGGGACTAGCGTTCTCATCGTGGTATCTGTTATTATAGAAACATTGGCCCAGATCGAGGCACAGCTTACCATGCACGAATACGAGACATAGGGGGGCGTCGCTCGCTCCGCGCGCCGTCAGTGTGCGCTCGCAGTCCTCGGCAGACCTGCCCCGCACCGACCCTGCCGACTGGCTCCCTGCGCTCCGCAGATCCTCTCGCGCTCGCTTCACACTTCTCCGCAACCATCCCTCACGGGTATGTTGCTTCGAAGTTACTCGCGCTCGTCCGCGGTGCTCGTCTGCCAGCCGACAAGGTCTGGTGCGGGGCGCGAACCAATGCTGCTTACCCGCACCGCCGACGCAGATCGCTCGCTTAGGAGAAAAGAATAGATCGCCCTGCGCAACACTTTTGCCGCGGGCTATCCGCTCCACGGCAACCTCCTTTAGAAGAATAGGAAAAATAAAATTTGCAATATGGCTAGCAAACAACTTTCGCGTTCACAAATGGATGCTGCTATTTTTAAGGCAGGAGCTCATCATCACCATGATGAGATACGAGAGGCGTTAAGCGGAACTGTCTATTCCGGCGATGACGGAAATTTGCGTAAACGGCTTCTTGCGCTTCAGAATCAAAATATGTTAACCAGAGCACAGCGTCATATCATTCAGGAAGAAGTGTTTCCGGAATAGACAATCTTTTCCATGACATTGCGTAAAAGTCTTCTTTTTCAAACAATCATTGCGTTTCTTTTTGTCGAAGGAATTATTGTCTACTCTGCGCTATCGTTGCAATTTGTGCAGGGAAGTCCTTTTTTAGCAGGTTCTGCATTTACCGCGCGTACGTTTCTTACGTCGTTTCTTCTTGCGACCGCATTTTTACTTTTGCTTATAAAATCAATCCGCCATCGGATTGTATTTGACATTATTTTTGGGTTGAGTATTTTTTTGGGCGTTTGGTTTATTGCCTCGCTCATTCTTCCCGATTTTGCCCTTCCGCTTGCCGCGACTCTTACCGCGATTCGATACGCGGCTCCTTATATTATTGTTCAAAATGTTCTTTTATCAGTCGGGATTGCCGGGATTGCAACCGCAATCGGTATAAGCGCCTCGTGGCAGACTATGGCTATTGTGCTTGTGGTGCTTGCAATCTATGACGTGATTGCGGTATATGGAACAGGACACATGGTTACCATGTTTAAGGGGTTGGCCGAGCGTGGGGTTATATTTGCCCTTATCTTGCCGGAAAAGCCGCATCTGCTTTTTAAGCGTCTCTCTCAGGTGCGCGGCCAAGAGGGGTTTTCCTTTTTGGGGACCGGTGATCTTGCATTGCCCGGGGTTTTTATTGCGTCAGTGTCATCAACGGGACTTTGGTATGCCGCTTCCGCGGGAATCGGTTCGATTGTGGGGCTTATTGCCACTAATGCTTTTTTCGTATACGGTAAGGGAAAGCCAATGCCCGCACTTCCGCCAATTGCGATCGGGACACTACTTGGATTCTTCGCGGCAAGATTTTTAGCATAAGACCTATTTGATCTATGACCCATCGAATTGTACTGTTCGGTCCTCAAGGTTCAGGAAAAGGAACCCAAGCGGAACTCCTTGAAGAGAAGCTTCGACTTCCAAGGGTGGAAGCCGGTCAGCTTTGGCGTAAGGAAATTGCGGCAGGGACTGAGCTTGGACGCGCGCAGGCCGAGCGTCAAAGCAAAGGGATGCTCGCTCTTGACGAGTATACCAATGAACTTATGCGCCGTCGCCTTGCGCAGGATGACGTGCAAGGTGGCTACATTATTGACGGGTATCCCCGAAGCCGAGCACAACTTGAAGCATTAGACGAAATTGCAGCGCCCAACCATGTGTTGTATTTGAAATTATCCGACGGCGATGCGCTCAAACGTCTTACCGGCCGACTGTTTTGTAAAAAATGCGGGAAGACCTATCATGTGGTATATAGTCCGCCGCAAGAACAAATGGGGGAGACATGGCTATGTGATGACGATCATGGGCCGCTTATAATTCGCGAAGACGATAAGCCGGAATCAATCAAACAGCGACTTGATATGTATCATGATCAGACTGAGCCGATCATAGATCTCTATCGCACTCGCGGCATAGTTCACGAAATCAATGCCGACCAATCTATTGAAAAAGTGCACAAGGATATCATGAATGTGCTTGGTATGATACTATAGAATCATACACCCCTAATTACACGATTCATTATATTATTATGAGCGTAAGAGCTGCGGTCATGGACGGACCCGATAAGCCGCTTCATGTAGACAATTTTGACGATCCTGAGCTTGCGGAAGGTGAGGCACTGCTTAAAACCATTGCCTCTGAAGTGTGTGGTACTGATGTGCACATGTATCACGGACGATTGCCGGGGAATGTGCCTTTTCCGATTATTCCGGGGCACATTTCTGTAGGTGAGTTACAGGAAACACGAGGCCGGATTGTTGATATATACGGCCAACCATTTGAGCGCGGTGATGTGGTGGCGTTTAATGATGTGTGGGGGACGTGTCATGGTTGTGCAATGTGTTTAAAATATCAAGCTACGACACGCTGCCCGCAGCGCAAAGTTTACGGCATTACGCTTGGTAGTAAAGATGGTCTTTGCGGGGGCTGGAGCGAGAAAATTTTACTCAAAAAAGGTGTACAGGTATTACGTTTGCCCGACGGACTCGATGCTGATACCTATATTGGTGGCGGGTGTGGTTTAAATACCGCCGCTCATGCCATAGATGAAGCCGGTATTCGTTTGGGGGACACTGTTGCGGTGCTGGGCGCCGGACCTGTTGGCCAAAGCATTACCGCTTTTTCAAAAATATCCGGAGCCGAGCAGGTGCTTACTATCGGAGCTCCTCAGGATCGTCTTGATTACGCGCGCAAAATGGGCGCGGACGATACCTGCAACATTGAAACCGTAACAGATGCCAAAGATCGTGTTGAATGGGTGCTTCAGCATACGCATGGATTTGGAGCTGATGTGGTGTTTGAAGCCACCGGCATTCCGGATGCCGTAACCCAAGCATTAGACATGGTACGCGACGGAGGCATGGTAGTAGTGGTCGGTCAGTACACTGACAATGGAACTACGCGGCTTGATCCTTATCGACAGGTGAATAAAAAGAACCTTACTATAAAAGGTTCATGGGGAAGCCGCCCTCGTGATTTTATTACTGCGCTTGCCATCATGGGGAAATACCATACGAAATTTCCATGGAAGGAAATGGCGGCACGCGGATTTTCTTTAGATGACGTAAACGAAGCCCTCGGTGTCGTGGATCGTCGCGAGGTATTGAAGGCCGTGATTCGTCCTAATGAGTAAAAATTTTAGCAAAATTATTTAGTTCGGTCTATTTTCTATTGGTATCGCGCTTTGCCATGCGAGCGCGTGCAATGCACGGAATGAATCGGCGACCTCTTTGCTTTCGATTACAACGGCAAAGAGGTCTTTTTTTACCGCGAGGATGGCGATTTTATTTCCGTAAATTGCGCAGTCAATAAAGAAGTCAAGATGTGGCGGCAACATTCGCACTTCGTAATTTGGTCCTACTGCGCTCCGCGCATATTCAAGATCAGCCGGACTATTGGCGAGTAAATCTCGTACTTTCGTCTGTTTTTTTCTGGCAATTTCTTGAAATTTTTTTGCGATTTCCGGGAAATGTCGGTTTACATCTTTAATTGAACCGAAGAATATAATTTCCGGACTTTCGTAGATATCCGCGTATACTTGCTTTATTCCTTCGTGTCCTTCAAAGACCGCAATTTTAGGTCGCTCTTTGGTTGTGGCGAGCATTGCGTTTAACATGGGCATGGCTTCATGCAGAACTTCTTCTTTTGTTTTAAGAGTGCGCAACAGCGTTTCCGGTTTTTCCGCGGAAAAAAGCAGCGCGTTTTTATTTTTTGTCTTTGAGATGTACCCTTTTGCACAAAGATCATCAAGTACCAAATACGCAGTCGGGCGTTTTATGTCCGCTCGTTTTGCTATTTGCATCACGCTTGCCGGGCCAAGCTCTAACGAGGCAAGATACACTTTTGCCTCTTTTGGCTCCATGCCGAATTTTACAAGGGTTTCTTCAAGGGTCATATTTCCAATTCTCTCCTCCCCTTAAGGTAAGGGGAGGTTGGGAGGGGTTATGAAAATTAATTTAAGTATGTACTTAGTATACCAGATGGGGATATCTTTGTCAAGTTTTCTGACATCATTTAGTAAAAAGTGTGTAAACTAGCTATTTTATTGGTTTTTATCCTTTTAACGCTATTGACAGAACATATTTTCTATGCTATACTATTTTGTTAAGCTTAAAGACCGGCTTAACAATGTACCTTCACCGGGTTGGCGAAAGCCCCCCCCCAAAACTGGAGAGGAGATCACCATGCTGCCGATCACTGGTCGTCAGGTTCCGTTCAAGGAGTTCGGGTGGAAACTCTCCCTTATCGCCTTGATGTCCTTGCTATGGAATGTTGGTTGGCATCTGCATGACCATCTCCCGTACAGCAAGGCCACTTGGGAGATTGACAGAGCATTTCTCGGTTTTGGACTGATCATCCCTGCCCTGTGTGGTCTCATCTATGTGCCGGGATGGATCCAAGACTGGCGCAATCGTCGCATCCGCGCCATTCGCCGCGACCAACGCCTCCGTTAGTGCATGCTCCTTTACTCGTTCTCCCTTCCCGTTGGGCTTATTAACGGGATCTCATTTGAGCCGATTGACGTAGGTCGCTTCAAATGAGATAATTAATTACCATCGTATGACCATGCAAACTACTATCTGTATACAGTGCAAGACACAATTTACTATTGACGACAGGGATCAAGCGTTTTATGAGAAAGTGAAGGTGCCGGCGCCGAAGCGGTGTGCGAAATGTCGGCAACAGGTGCGGCTGGCGTGGACCAATGAGTTGAATTTGTATCAGCGCAAGTGCGATTTGACCGGCGTGTCAATGCTGTCGATGTATCCGCCAACGGTCCCGTTTCCGGTGTATAAAAGCAGTGAGTGGCACAACAGCGATAAATGGGATGCGCGTAAGTACGGACGCGATATTGATTTTAGCCGTCCGTTTTTTGAGCAGTGGAAAGAGCTTCGAGATCAAGTGCCGCACTATTCGCGCTTGGTGATTGAGTCCACGCTTCAAAACAGCGACTACATTAATATGTGTAGTGCGGCAAAAAACTGTTATTTAATTTTTGACTCAGACCGCAATGAAAATTGCTACTATTCCTATACCATCCAAGACAATCGTGATGTGGTTGATTGCGCAAAAGTGCGCGAGTCCGAACTCTCCTATGAGTGCAAAGATTGTTTGAAGCTATATAACTGTCGGTATTGTCAAAACACGCAGAACAGCACTGACTCCGCGTTTCTCTATAATTGTACCGATTGCACAGATTGTTTTGGATGCGTTAACATGAAAAGCGCGAAGTATGCGTGGTTTAACGAAAAACTTTCAAAGGAGGAATATGAAAAACGGCGTGCGGCAGTTGATTTGGGTAATCGGGAACAAGTGAAACAATGGGCGGAAAAATTTGAAGCGCATAAAAAGAAATTTCCCAAGCTTTATTTTCAAGGGGTCAGCAATGTTGATTGCACCGGCGATTATTTGATTAACTCGAAAAACGCGCTTGACTCCTATGACGGATTTCGACTTGAAGATTCGCGCTACTGTTATTCCACCTTTTTGCCGATGAAGGACGCCTATGATACCTATGAATTTGGAGAAGATACTTCGCTTATTTATAACTCTGTATTGGGCGGATTTAAGAGCTATCAGATTAAATTCTCGTGGGGTACGTTTGAGGGATGCACGGATTTAGAATACTGCCAGCATTGCAAGTCCTCAGAATCTTGCTTTGGATGTGTGGGTTTAAATAAAGGGAAATACTGTATTTTAAATAAAGAATATAGTAAGGAAGAGTATGAGCGGCTTAAAGCAAAACTCATTGCGCATATGAAAGAAACAGGGGAGTACGGAGAGTATTTCCCCCCGGCCATGTCGCCCTTTGGCTACAACAAAACCAACGCACAAGTTGATATGCCGCTTTCTAAAGAAGAAGCGGTGAAATTGGGATTTAACTGGGCTGAGGAGGAAAAGAGTTGGAAGCCGTCCACGTATGTGATTCCGGCAAATATCAAAGACGTGCCGGATAGTATTGTGAACGAGGTATTGGCTGATAAAGATACCGGCCAAAATTATAAAATTATTGAACCGGAGCTTGCGTTCTATGAAAAAATGGGAATTCCGGTTCCGGAGAATTGTTTTATGGAGCGGCATTTGGTTCGGATGCGTTCGCGCAACCCCAAACAACTTTGGGATCGTCCTTGTGATAAATGCAAGAAACCACTCAGCACCACGTTTGATCCCGCAAAGGGAGATACAGTATATTGCAGGGAGTGTTTTTTAGAGGTGGTCGTTTAAAAATATCACCTCAAAATTTACCGTTTCATTTATCCTCGATCGAGGATAAATGAAACACTTTGTTTTTCCTCTATTTTTTTACCGACTTGCGGGGGATGATGTTGCGCAGGCGCCAGCCGGAAAGTTTTGTTTTTCGCACGCTTTCTTTAATTTTATCGCGTGCGTGGGTCGTTTTTATAAATTTAAGCCAGTCGGGCGAAGGCCCTTTACGATTTTTGTCCGTTACAATTTCAACCACATCTCCGGATTTGAGTTTCATATCGAGTCCGGCCATTTGATCGTTTACTCGCGCGCCGGTGCAGCGATCGCCAATTTCGGTATGAATTGCGTAGGCAAGATCAACAGGGGTAGCTTCTTCCGGAAGATCAATCACATCTCCTTTTGGGGTAAATACGAAAATGCGATTTTTGAAAAAATCTATCTTGAGTGATTCGAGTGTCTCAAGGAATTTGCTACGATCCTGGATATTTTTTTGAAGCTCTGCCAAGTCTTTGAGCCATTTGACGTGTTGATCTATTTCAACGGACTTTTTTCCTTTCTCGACATAAAACCAATGCGCCGCAATACCAAATTCCGCCTTTTCGTGCATTTTTTGGGTGCGGATTTGGAATTCAACAATTTCGCCGTCCTCACAAAATACGGTCGTGTGGAGTGATTGATAGCCGTTTGGTTTTGGCTGGGCAATGTAATCTTTAATCCGGCCCTTGAGCGGCGTCCATTTTTGGTGAAGCGCTCCAAGGGTCGCATAGCAATCCTGGACCGTAGGAACAATAATGCGTTCCGCAACAAGATCGTATACCTTGTTAATATCCCGATTTTTTTCAAGGAGTTTATTGTAAAGACTGTAAAGACGTTTTACCCGACCATGGATAGAAATAGCAGGAATGTGATATTTGTTCAAATCTTGTTCAATGGCTTTTTTGATTGTTTCCAAATATTCTTCCTTTGAAGGTGCTCGTTCGACCAATAATCCAAGAGCCCATTCGTATTCTTGAGGTTGGACAAATTTGAAGGCAAGGTCTTCAAGTTCTCCTTTGATGGCTCCCATGCCAAGGCGGTTGGCAACCGGCGCGTAAATTTCAAGGGCTTCTTTTGCAATGCGCGTACGTTTCGGTTCCGGTACGCTATCAAGATCGTGGAGATTATCGATACGATCCGCAAATTTGATAAATACTACGCGAACGTCTTTGGCAACCGCCATGAACATTTTTCGCAAGTTTTCTACGTAGCGCTCAATCCCATGATATTGCACTTTTCCCAATTTAGTCACCCCCTCAACAAGCGATGCAATGTCGCTGCCGAAATGCATGGCAATATCTTTTAATTTTTCTTCCACCTCCTGCGGGGTTTTTGCAGTATCTTCCGGTACATCATGAAGAAGCCCTGCGGCGACAAGGTTTTCCGGAAGGCGCCACTGCGCAAGCCGTCGTGCGGTTGCAACTACATGGGTAAAATAGGGCTCGCCCGAGAGACGCATTTGTCCGGAGTGCGCATGCTCGGCATAGTCATAGGCGCGCTCAACTAAGCCGAGATTTGCATCAGGATGGTTTTCTTTAAGGGTTGTAAGTAGCTGTTCCTTAGATATCATACGGCAATTTTTAGTATAGGCGGTCTTTGCAATCTTGACAAGTGTCACACGCATTGATGGCACATATTATTCTCGGCCTCCATATGAGGTAATGCGACGGTGCAAGTGACAAAAGGGGACCTTCTTTTTAAATGAAAATACCCAGTGTTTGCACAGCCGGGTATTTCCAGGTTTTGTGGGTACCTTGTACTACACTTTTACCCTACCACTTGACGCGTTTCTTGTCAACCCCGCGCCTTAACTGCGCAATAAATTCGGGAAGCGTAAGTATTACGGCTATAGTAGTAACTGTGAAGTACTTGTTCATAAAGATTAAGAGCAGGTGGCGCTTTGCGCCAAAGCGCAGTTAAGGCGCGGGGTCAAGGCCTTGCTTCATTATTTGCCATGTGCTGGGAATTTCTATATACTATTCTCGATGGTCGGCGTGCGCCCTTGTATTACATTTTGTTTTAGGGGTTAGTGCGTCCGGCCGTCTTTTAATTTATGCGGATTGTGATTAGGACAGGTTTTATTCGAGCATCGTTCCGGAATGGTTTTTGTCCCTTCCATCATGAGCGAGCCGCAGAGATTACAGATGGCTCCGGTCGGGCGCGCTTTGATCGCGTTCTTGCAGTCGGGATAATTTGAGCAGGAAAAGAATGGGCCGAATTTGCCGCGTCGTTCGAGCATTTCACCCTTCTTGCATACCGGACAGGGAACGCCGGTTTTTTCTTTTGCTTCTTGTGATGGATCTTTTTTAATGAATTTACATTTTGGATAATTGCTGCACGCGATAAATCTTCCAAAGCGTCCTTCGCGCTCGATTAATTGACCATTTTTACATTCCGGACAGACCTCCCCAATTTCCTTGGGCGGAGCAATTTCCGTGCCATCTTCTTTCCGAGAACCCATACACTCGGGGAATTTTTTACAACTCATGAATCGGCCGGTGCGGGATAGTTTGTACTCCATCGGTCCCTTGCAGATAGGGCAGGGAAATTCAGCAGGCGCATCACCCATGCCGGTAATTTTTGGAATCTTGGCTTTCGATTTTACTGCCGCGGTAAAAGGCGTATAAAAATCCTTTAATGTTTTTTCGTACTCGCGTTTGTCCTCCGCAATATCGTCCAATTTATTTTCCATTTCTGCAGTAAACGTATCGGAAATATAGTCGCCAAAATACTGTTCAATAAATGAAGATACTACGTCCCCGGTCGCGGTAGGCATAAGCGTGCGATTCTGTTTTTCCACATAACCGCGATCCTCAAGTGTTTTTATAATCGAAGCATACGTTGACGGTCGTCCGATGTCGCGCTTTTCAAGTTCTTTAACAAGTCCGGCCTCGGTATAGCGGCTTGGCGGCTGCGTTTCTTTTGCTTCCGAGTGCGCTTCAATAAGCGTAAGAGAATCGCCAGTTGTTGTTTTGGGAAGCTCAACATCCTCGCCGCGCGCATCCGGATCGGCTTTAAGCCAGCCATCAAATACCACGCGCGAGCCGGTTACCGTAAAATCCGGCATTCCGCCGCTTGGCGGAGCATCTTTGATATTGGTGATTATTTTTGTGCGGGCCATGCGCGCGTCCGGCATTTGGCTTGCAAGCGCGCGCGCTCGGATGAGCACATATAATTTTTTTTCTTCCTCGCTTGCGCCGCAGGTGCGCACCGAGGCATCAGTAGGTCGAATTGCTTCGTGCGCTTCTTGGGCGGACTTGCTTTTGGTTTTATATTGTTGCGGCGCGGCGTAGTTGTCGCCGAATTCTTTTTTTATAACCGCGATAAAATTTTCCTGCGCTTCTTTTGCAAGGTTTACACTGTCGGTACGCATATAGGTAATATGCCCGGCTTCGTACAGTTTTTGCGCGATGCGCATAGTACGCGAAGGTGAAAATCCCAGGCGTGTGCTTGCGGTTTGTTGCAAGGTAGAAGTCGTAAAGGGCGGACGCGCCGTGCGATTCTGCTCGGATTCTTCAACAGCTTTGACAGTCCATGTGCTGACCTTCGCTATGCTCAAGATATGTTCCGCATCCGATTCGGTTTTTGGTTCTTCGACGCAGACGGCAGTAAATGATTGGCCGGGTTTTGTTTTTAGATTGGCAGTCAAGACCCAATATTGTTCCGGGACAAACGCTCGGATCTCGCGTTCGCGTTCCATGAGTATGCGCAAGGCGGGGGATTGTACGCGGCCGGCGGAAAGGCCATAACGAACTTTTTTCCAGATAAGACCCGAAAGATCATAGCCGAACAAGCGATCAAGCACGCGTCTGGCTTCTTGGGCGCGGACGAGCGCGTCGTCAATAGTGCGCGGATGGGTGAGCGCCTCGGAAATTGCACGTTCGGTTATTTCGTGAAATACAATGCGTTTTGGTTTTTTAAGCTCCAATGCTTGCGCCAAATGCCAGGCAATTGCTTCGCCTTCGCGGTCAGGATCGGGCGCAAGAATAACCTCATCTGCTTTTGAAGCGATCTCGCGCAGCTCAGCAATAACTTTTTGCTTTTCTTTTAATATCTGATAACGGGGCACAAACCCATGCTCGATATCAACTGCGTCCTTATTGCTTTTGGGCAGATCGCGAATATGACCCATTGAGGATTTCACGACGAAATCAGACCCTAGGAATTTTCCCAGCGTCTTTGCCTTGGTTGGTGACTCGACAATAATCAGTTTCATAATCTAGTGAGCCAGCACGTAATGCATCCCTCCAATATGCCGTACTTTACCTTTCATTTCCATAAGCGTCAAGGTTGAGGATAATTTTGCTGCGTCAAATGCGGTTGCGCGGATGAGTTCGTCAATGTGAATCGCGTCGCCTCGCAGCGCGTCAAGAATTTTCGCTTCCGTTGGGTCGTCCGGGACGATTTTACGCGCCTCGGCCGTTGCCTTGAGTTCTTGCAGGTTGAGATGTTCAAGAATATCTTCTGCGGAAAATACCGGATGCGCGCCCATTTTTAAAAGGTTATTTGGTCCTTTACTCGTGTCGCGGGTGATATCGCCCGGGACTGCAAATACCTCACGATTTTGCTCAAGCGCATGGGTTGCGGTAATAAGCGAGCCGGAATCTTCCGCTGCCTCAATTACGAGGGTTCCGCGGCTCATCCCGGAAATAATGCGGTTGCGATTGGGAAAATGAAACGGCATAGCAAGTGTTTTTGGGGGATATTCTGAGATCAGTGCCCCGCCGCGTTCTACTATGCGCTCGGCAAGGGCGCGGTTGCTTGTTGGATAAATACTCGCACGGTCGCAGCCGCCGCCAAGTACCGCAATAGTTGTGCCGCCTTCGCGTAGCGTTGTGTCGTGTGCAATCGCGTCAATGCCAAGCGCAAGCCCGGAAACAATAGTGAGCCCCGCGCGTGCAAGCGGGGCCACGATTTGCTCGGCCACCTGTCGGCCGTATGTAGTTACCATGCGCGTACCAACCACGGCTAGATTGAAATCGTTTTGCGGAAGTGTGCCGCGGATAAACAGCGTATGCGGTAAATCGTGGATTTGTTTAAGACGCACAGGATATGCCGGATCGTTCCATGTAAGCACATTAATTCCTTCGCGTTGCAGTTCTGTCCATTGTTGCTCAAGGTTTTGATCGCGTCGCCAGGCGGCAAACTCGGCCGAGACTTGCTCGGAAAGTCCTGCCTGTCGCAGTTCAAGCGCGGAAGCATTCCAAATGTGCTCAAGATTCGGAAACGATTTAAGCAATGTGCGCAACCTGACCGGCCCGATTTTATCAAAGCGAGCAAGGGATTGGTAGTAAATATGTTCGTCCATATGGCCTACGAAACGATTTGTTCGTTGCTTTCGTAGATAAGTATACCTTATCACCTTGACATAGCGCAAAGTTGATAGTAAGGTGGTGATGAGAAGGAGGAGCTCATGGACGAAGACCAAAAGGGGCAATGGCGTTGTGCGGCATGCGATCATCGGGATAGCGACGCAGCATGCTTGGAAGCGGGGAGGAAGAAGTTCGGAAAGGAGAGTCGCTACCATGTCTGCCCGAAGTGCGGATCCGAAGATGTTTTTCCTTCGGATGACGGGGGCTGGGATCTGCCTAGGAGGCCGATGAGGGAGCATGATCCGTACGATGACGATGACTAGTCCGGTTTAACACATCCATCCGAGGTACGCACATTCGTCAGATTGCTCGCGTTTCGAGCACCGCGCTGGCTTACCCCCGGCGCTTCTTTTATTTCACAAAACAAAAACCCGCCCTTGCGAGGCGGATTTTTGAAGGATCCTGCTCGTGCAGGGACCGGACTTATCAATCATAAATACATTATCATATATCATGATGGATGTCAAGTAGGTGTACTGTGGATAATCCCTTGCAGATGGAGGTACGGGGATTTGCACCCCGAGGATCTGGATTGATAAGTCCGATCCTGCACTGAGCTACCCCCACCTGTAAAAGATCATCAAGTTTTATTTATCTCCGTTTGCGCCGCGTGCGGGCCTTTGGAGAACATGAGAGTGATGGCTTCTGTCGCGTTCTCTATGGATTTTTTTACTGTCGCAGTTTGGGTACGCGGAAAGCGTTTGAGTACGAATTTATCTGCCTCGCCAAGTTTCGGGCCGATGCCTATGCGAAGCCGCCAGAAATCTTTTGTGCCCAGCGTATCAATGATTGATTGCACGCCGTTTTGGCCCGCGCTTCCGGAGCCGAAGGAAAGCCGAAGTGTACCGAGCGGCAGATCAATGTCATCGTGGACGATCAATATATCTGAAACCTGACACCTGAAACCTGACACCATTGCCTTAACCGCGCGGCCTGAATCGTTCATGAAGGTTTGCGGTTTTGCAAGGATCACATCTTCACAGCATGAGGCAATATGTCCACAGCTTACTTCCGTCTCGCACTTTTTATCGAGTTTCCAATTACTAAAACCTTCAATCTTTAATCTTAAATCTTCAATCACAAGGAACCCGACATTATGCCGAGTTTTTTCGTATTCTTCGCCCGGGTTTCCAAGACCGATGATAAGTTTCATAGGATTAATTCCTCTCTTGTTTCACCCAAATCTTGATGGGGGTGCCTTCGAAGTCGAAATATTCGCGGAGTTGATGTTCGACGAATCGCACGTAGGATTCGTGGAGTGATTGTTTTGGGCCGATGATGATTGCAAAGGTTGGCGGCGCGGTTGAAACTTGTTCAATGCGACGGATTATCGCAATGCGCGTATTGCCGATGGCGCGTTGCGGGCGGTGGTGCTTTACGAGTTTTGGCAAAAGCGCTTTGAGTGCGTCTTCATCAACAACACGGTTGCGGTTTTCGTGCGCATGGAGACACGTTGGTAAAAGCTTGTGTATGTTATGACCGCCGGTTGCGGAGGTGAGGACGACAGAGGCAAAACTGAGTCCGGGAAGTCCGAAATGCAAACCTTTTAAAAGCGTATCGCCTTTTTTGCTTGCACGCGTTTCCAAAAGATCCCATTTATTGGCGGCAATTACAACGCCAACCCCTTGCTGCTCAATAAATCCGGCAAGCTGTTTGTCTTGCGCGTCAATCGGTTCTTCAAGATTCAATACGAAAATAACGACCTGCGAGCGCGAGATCGTGTGGATTGTTTTTTGTATTCCCATTTGTTCAATACCCGGTTTTATTTTTGCTTTTTTGCGCAGACCGGCGGTATCAATAAGAAGGATATGTATCGGGGAACGCGGAGCCATGAGGGCAGGGCGAGGATCGAGGATTGTAAGCAACGTATCTTGCGGTTCTCTTGTGGTGTGCGGGATAGGGGACACGATCACGCGTTCTTCTCCCAGCAGTTTGTTCAAGAGCGATGATTTTCCCACGTTTGGTTTTCCAATAATCGAAATGGAAAGATCGGGTTTCGGATGCGGGGTTTCTACCGTAAAGGATTTTGTTGTTGTGAGCTGTGCAAAGATAAGGTCGAGAAGGTCGCCAACGCCTTGTCCGGTAATCGCAGATATTGGGAATGGAAGGCCAAAGCCAAGGCGTTTCCATGTTGGGTTTTCCGCAGCATCTCGGTAGCGTTGCGTTTCGGCCTTGTTTGCAACCAAGAGTATTGGTTTTTTTGTGGCGCGAAGCTCTTTTGCAAGCGTTTCTTCGACATTCATCGGCCCCACGCGGACATCCATCAAAAATAAAATAAGATCCGCCTTTTTCATCGCGAACCTCGCTTGTTTTTTTACTTCACGATCAATCGTGTCGGTATCCGCCACATCAAGCCCGCCGGTATCGACCACACGAATTTTTACTCCGCGCCAAAGACACACCGCTTCGGTTCGGTCGCGGGTGGTTCCTGCGATGTCCGAGACAATGGCTTTTTGCTCTTCAATCAGCCGATTGAAAAGCGCGGATTTGCCGACATTGCGTCGGCCAATGATTACGACGGTAGGGAGTTGAGACATATAGATGCTAATCGATGCGAATGGTATTCGAATGAATTCGAATTTGTATTAGCATGCATTCGCATGTTATTGTGCGCTCTTTCCTAATATTACCACAAAATCAAGATGGCCGTGGCTTATGAGATGTAGCGGTTCTCCTTCGCCATCAATTGCATTAAGCGCTTCTTTTAGTTTTTTAAATGCATCCGGATTTTTCCCTCCGGTAAGATCATACAGAATCGTGCGTTCGACGTCTCGTAAAGACGCATTTCCAATACTGGCCGGATTAAATCCAAGCGTTTCGAGTTTCGCAGCGGTTTTTGCGGCAAGGCCTATTTCAAAAGTGCCGTTTTGAATTTCGACAACAGGAATATTTTTTTGAGATATATTTTTTACCTCCGTCATCTCGAGTCCCGCCAAGGCAGGTCTCATACCTTGTTCGTTTGCAGGGTGTGAGATTTCTCCACTTCGCCCCGACTGTGACGTCGGGACTTCGGTTGAAACGACAGATTTTTTGACTTCTTCCGTGAAAATCCCTTCTACAATCGCCCGCACCTCGTTCCAATTCCCTGTTTTTGGTTCAAGCACAAAGGCGCCATTGTAATTACGTTCGGTAAGCACCCCATCCGGTCCGGAATCAAGCACTTTGTTAATTATGGTATTGGTGTTCAGTTTGCGAACCATGTTTGCAAATCGCATACCTTCCCAAAATGTGATATTGGTTTGAATATGATTTTGAAGCGATTCCATGATTGATTTAATGCGCCCGGGACGAAGGATTACATCGAACGAGAGAAGGCGTTCTTTTAACGCAAGAAGCGTTACCTGTTGTCGTCGCGCGCGGGCAAAATCATTGCCTTCACCGGCAGTGCCATGGCGAGAGCGTACGAATTGTAACGCTCGCTCCCCATTCATGGTTTGGAGACCCTGTTCAAAGGAAACCGGCGCATATCCAAAATCGTCGTCGGGATAGAATGGATCATAGAATGATCGTGGAACATTCACCTCGATTCCTCCGGCCGTATCAACGATTTCCTCAAACGCCTGAAAGTCAACAAGAAAATAATAGTGCATTGGCTCATCAAGAAGCGATGCAATCACCTGCGCAGTTGTTTTTGCGCCCTCCCCGGGGTTGTCCCGCTCGCTATAGGCGTTTACCGAGTTGATCCGAGTATACCCATAGCGCGGCAGAAGTATTTGAAGATCACGCGGAATTGAGAGCAAGGCGATTTTCCCGGTTGACGGCTGGATGCTTGCGACAATAAGCGTATCGGTAAGCGTCGGGCCATCGTGTCCCGGTCCTCCCATACCCAAAAGAAGGATGTTGATACGATCTTGGTCTTCGCCTTGGACTATTTTGTTGCGCGAAAGCGTAAGCGAGCGGAGTTTTGTCCACACGCTTCCAGGCTTGAATCCGGCGGATGAGGCAAACAGAATACCTCCGAGCGTTGCGCTTATTATAAGAAAGACGAGCGCAACGGCGAGAAAAAAAATAACCTTCCGATTCTCTTGCGGCGCGTGCGGGTCGTTGGGGGAAAGGTTTTGAGCAGGTTGCATAGTCAGTGAAACAAATTATATCACGGCGTTCTTATGAAATCAACCCGCCTCTACCGCCGACGCGCATGCCTCCGCTCCTGCCTGCCGGCAGGCAGGTCGCTGCGGCTCTGTGGCACCCATAGACTCGGCGGGTTTGTAACTGCCAGCAAAATTCCTTTCGGAATTTTGGGCCAGTTACAAAAAAGAAAAGCCCCTTACTGACAAGTCAGAGCGCGTCAGTGCAGAGGCGGGCCGCAGACCTCCGGTTACTGCGGCAGAGTTGCCTGGAAATCAGGGAAGAGCAGATAGGTGGCCCGACGTGAACGGGTATGCAAGGAATTCTTCGGCTAATCCCGTGCACCTGACTTTGACAGATGCGTCACCCCAGCGGTTGTACGCGAAGCGAAGCGCGCTGTCGATTTCGTCGGCCGTGAATGAACCGCCGTGATCGATACAGCCAAGCGCGATGTTGCGCATGATGCTGTGCTGGCCGCCCATCGCGTGGTTTCCCGAGCGAACAGGCGCCCCCTTGCAGTGGGTAGGACTTGACATACCCCACCACTGCGCAACCGTTGCAAGAAGGTCTTGAAACGCGGTTTGTTCGTCAGGACGTAGTTGGATCAGCGCCAGGGGGTCGTCCTCTGCAAGCGGAAACGGAATGTCGGGATGTGATGCAAGCTCGCCTTCCACGTACAACATCCGCGACTGTTCCCATCCGGGATATTGCTCCTGCGTGTCGTGGTTGACGGTGACGCGGGGAATCAGGGGGTCGGGTATTGAGAAGGTAACCTCGAAGCGGTCACACCCCAATGGCAGGGGAAACTCTCCCAGTTCCTGCGGGATGAGCTCCGCCTCGGCGAAGACAGGCGTAGCAGGATCAAGGATCTCCTTGTTGACGGGATGCTTGGACTGCCTTGCTGCGGGGGGAGTTTCCGTGGTCGTCGGGCGATTTCCCGAACAACCGAGCGCGAGAACCATGGCGAGCGCAATTCGCATGATGGCGATCTCCTTTATCCGTACTTCCGGCCCGACGATGTGTCAGACAGGGAGAAGGACAAAGGAAAATAGGTATCTCTAAAGAGGACATTATCAGGTAGATAGTGATTTGTCAATGGAGTTGACTTTGAATATCCAGCATGATAGTCTGAGGGCAGATTTGACGGGCGATTAGGGCCGACGCTCCGCCTGCTCCGACCAGTGCGTCGGAGGTCGGCCTCCCGACCCTCGACATTGAGTCGAGGCGTCGGGACTCAGTCTTGCGTCAACGTATTTACCGGGCGATTAGCTCAGTGGTAGAGCGTTCCGTTCACATCGGAAAGGCCGCTGGTTCGATCCCAGCATCGCCCACCAGATAGACTCGTATACGTTCAGTTGGTTAGAGCGAGCCGCAGTATTGCGGCTAGGTCCCTGGTTCGTCAGGTCATCCGACCTGACGCCCGGTCGAATGACCGGGCGAGTCCACCATCGCCCACCATTTTAGCGGTTTCAGGGACAAATAGTCATAAATGTTCCGCCGAACGGCGGATTTGCATTTTCATTGACTTTATGCTAGAATGTGGATATCATTTTTTGTGTCCACTAGTTATAGTATGGAAGATCCAATTGTAGAATTGTCAAAACCACCGCTTGGTCGCTCGCTTCTGCGCGCAGTGTTTGAATACGTTGGAGAGCTTGTACGGGTAGTCGTAATCTCGCTTGCGATTATTCTTCCGATACGATATTTCCTCGTGCAACCATTTTATGTAAAGGGGGCATCCATGGAACCGAATTTCTACGATCACGAGTATCTTATTATTGATGAGTTGTCATATCGCGTTCGTACGCCGGTTCGTGGTGAGATTGTGGTATTTCGATATCCCAATGATCCTAGTCAATTTTTCATCAAGCGTGTAATCGGTTTGCCCGGAGAGAAAGTACATATTGAAGAAGAAAAAATACAAATTACCAATGCCGAGCATCCTAAGAGTTTTTTGCTTACCGAAACGTATCTTCCTTCTTCCGCACGGACCTACGGCACGTACTCGGCAACACTTACTCCGGACGAATATTATTTATTGGGCGACAATCGAACCTCTTCACTTGATTCGCGGATGTTTGGTCCGGTGCGCAAAGAATTGCTTACGGGTCGGGTATGGATACGAGGATGGCCATTAGATAGAGTTATGCGGTTTTCAACCCCGGCCTATGATACTGGTGGACAAGGGGGAACGTAGCGCAAGGAAGTAATTAATGCAATATTGAAATTTTCAATTTACAATTTTCAATAAATGTTGCAATGACGCATTGAGATATTGATTGTAAATTGAAAATTGTAAATTCTCAATTGGTATGCCTAAGAAAAAAATCATAAAAAAACCGGTGAAGCAAAAGAAGGAAAAAGTGTTGCCGCCAAAACCGGTAGTCGCGGCAGTTGCTCCTGTGCCGGAGAAGGCAAAAGAGCCCTTGCAAACTCCTCGCGGCATGCGCGATATTTTGCCTGCTGAGGCGCCGCTCTGGCAATTTGTAAAAGAAAAAGCCGTCGCACTTTGTCATGCTTTTGGATATGGGCGTATTGAGACGCCCATATTGGAGCTGAAACAACTGTATGTGCGCGGGGTGGGAGAAGTAACCGATGTAGTGCAGAAGGAGATGTATGTGTTTAAAGACCAAGGAGGCGATGAGTTATGTCTTCGGCCCGAGAGTACCGCGGCGGTTGCGCGCGCCTATATTAATCATGGCATGATTAATCTTCCGCAGCCGGTAAAACTTTGGCATTTGGGTCCTATGTTTCGTCGCGATCGTCCACAAGCTGGACGTTTTCGCCAATTTCATCAGTGGAGTTTGGAAGCGCTTGGCGATGTACATCCGGTGCTTGACGCGGAAGTGATCTCGATTGCCATGTCGTTTATGAAAGATTGCGGGCTGTCGGTTTCTTTAGAGATAAACAGTATTGGTTGTGAGCAGTGTCGGGGGGCCTACAAAAACGAACTTCGAAGATTCTATACTCCAAAACGCGAACTTTTGTGTGAAACATGCAAAGTGCGTCTTGAAGCAAACGTGATGCGTCTTCTTGATTGCAAAGAGTCGCAGTGCGAACTTTTGCGCGAGGGCGCGCCGCAATTACCCGATGCTCTTTGTGAGCCATGTCGCGAGCATTTTATGCATGTGCTTGAGTATCTTGAGGACGGAGAGATTTCCTATACGATTAATCCATTTATCGTCCGCGGGCTTGATTATTACAATCGGACTGTGTTTGAAATATTTCCTGCCGCTGTCGCGCAGGCAGATACCAAGCCGGATGTAAAAGAAGATGTATCAGTAGGAGAAGAACAAAAAGCGGAACAACCCAAAGAAGAAATTCAACCGCAAGAAAAAGGAAGACAAAGCGCGCTGGGAGGCGGGGGACGATATGACGGGCTTATTGAACAGTTGGGAGGAAGACCGACTCCGGGGGTTGGTTTTTCAATCGGACTTGAGCGAGTTATTGCGTGTCTTAAAGCAAAGGGACATGTTCTAAATGATCCGCATGCTCCTCGCATTTTTATCGCGCAGTTAGGAGAGGGCGCGCGGCGCAAGGCGCTTACGCTTTGGCATTCGCTTCGCAACGAAGTACCTGCGGCGGCCTCGCTTTCCAAGGATGGGCTCAAAGCACAACTTGAAATTGCCAATCGGCTCGGGGTGCGATTTGCGGTGATTATCGGACAGAAAGAAATTATTGATCACACCGCAATCATCCGTGATATGGAGGCCGGGATGCAAGAGGTTATCAATTATAACCGGCTTGTTGCCGATATTAAGAAAAAACTAGGATATCCGATAATCCCTGTTGTGGTGCCCGATGCATCGCAAGAGAAAGGAGGTGCTGAAACATAGTGAAGTGAGTAATTTCACTATGGATAATTATGTCAGTACAAGTACAACGAAAACGCGGAGAATCGTTTGAAGCAATGGTACGCCGTTACAATCGGCGTTTACAGCTATCCGGTAAAATTATTGAAGCAAAGAAAGGGAGATTCTACGAAGGCAAGCGAAACAAGAATGAGACAAAAGCATCGGCATTGCGCCGCTTGGAACTTCAGAAGCAATACGAGAAGCTTAGAAAGCAAGGTAAACTGCCGGAAGAAGATTTGAAGAAGAGAGGGAGAAGGTAGAGAGGGGCGCTCTCGCCGCGTGCCGCTGGTCCGTGTTCGCGGCTGCAAGGGTCCTCTTCCGTCCCTGCGCAATTTAGGATCATGAGGAAATAAATTGCGCAGAGGACTGCAGACGCTCCCAATGCCGCTTGCCCGAACCATCGGCGCGCGCCGCTCGCTTTAAGAGAAAAAAGAGGGAAATGGATTATGTCATTGATGCAAACAATTGAGGAAGATTATAAAAAGGCGTTTCGGGGCGGGGATAAGCCGGTTACGGAAGTGTTGCGCGTTTTGAAAAGCGCGCTTATGAATGATGAGATTGCAAAGCGAGGGAAATCCGGAGAGCGCGAAGCGAAATTAACCGATGAAGAAGCGCTTGCGGTGATAAAACGGCAGGTAAAGCAGCTTGAAGAAGCAAGCGAATTATTTACAAAAGGCGGACGGGCTGACATGGCGGCTCAGAATGAAAAAGAAATCGGCATACTTAAAAAATATCTTCCGGCGCAAGCGTCTGAAGAGCAAGTGCGGCAGGCCGTGAAAAAAGTGCTCTCCGGAATGGGGAGTCCGAAGGCGAGCGACTTTGGAAAAATCATGGGCGCGGCAATGAAAGCACTCGGAGGAAAGGCGGACGGGACAGTAGTAAGCAAAGCGGTGAAGGAAATACTTGCCGGATAAGCGTTCAACTTCAACAGAGTGCCGCAATTGAAAACACCTCACACGATCGTGTGAGGTGTTTGATTTTACATGTTTCCGTAAGGATTTGTTTCGTTCTAATTATTTACGATTTTCCTCAAGCCACTCGTTAAAGGCCTTATAGAATGTGCCGTTCATACGTAAATCCTTCTTGATATCTTCACTACTTTCCTCGTTCATGATCTTTGCGCTTTTCTCGACATCATAGATGTTTCGTGGCTTGACCGCTATTTCCGTATTATTTTTTCCATTCCACTCGTTAACAGGCAGAATGGACTTAACTGCCTTGTCCCAGGTTGGATCTACCCGAACCCAGTGATTATCAATTTTTATTTCAAGAAATGCATGGGTTGAGTTATCCTCGTGCTCAATGGAAGCGACTTTTTCGGGGAGAGCAAGATCAGACCAGCGAAATTCACAGACTCGGTATCTGCTCTCATACCCATGTTTGTCGAGAAACGATTTGAATCTTTTTATTTTGCCAGTACAACAGTTGTCCTCTTCGCCGATGCGTAGGGGAATTCTATACGGAATGCCTCTGATCTTTTCGAATGCTTCAATTATGTTCATATAACTGTCGACACTATGATCTCACTGATCTCATTTTTCGCTTGATCGTTGGATTGATAATGGATTACTGCCATGCCGGCTTGTTTGGCGGCGTTGCAATTTGTTTGGCTATCATCCATATAGAGGATTTCTTTTGGCTTGAGTCCGATTTTGGTAGTAATGGCTTTGTATGCTTGGGGATCATCTTTTTTAACACCAAGGCGTGCAGCGCTGAAAATATTTTTAAATACGCCTTTGAGTTTTGGCTCCAATGCAGGATATTCTTGAATATACTCCGCGGTGAATATATAGATATCAATCCTTGCGCTCAGGGTTTTATAGAACGCAAGCAAAGCATCGTTTAAACGGAAATTCGTCCAAAAGTCATAATTACCCTGCGCTGACAACTTTTTATGCAATGCATTTAGCCCGCCGACATGTTTGGCATCTATCGGCAATAACAGGACTCTTGAAAAATCACTTACGAGTGCTTTGATCATATAGTAGAATAGATACAGCATAACAGAATTATGTTTGGAGGACAATCTGGCGTGCTTGATTGCAATCGGACTCATTTATTGATACGCTGTAGGACTATGCCGCCGAGCAAACACATTAAAAGATTACTCATCGAGGCCCTCTTGGTTTTCATATTGATCATTGTAGGATTGTTTATTGAAGTACATAGTCGCGGACTCATTTTTCAAAACAACGAGATCCGGTTCGATCTTATTTGGCTCATTATTCTAAGATCGGCCATTGCGACAGTCGTATTTGTTGTTGGATATAGAATTTTGAAAACCAATTTTTCTTTTATATTCAACTTGTTTCGTAGAAAATCACGAAATGAAGATGAGGGTAAAGATGAGGGCGGGGCATTGTCGCTCCTAAGCGATGTGTTTGTCATTCTTTCCGGAATACTTGTATCAATACCAATCCGGCCGATTTTGCAGAAAACATTTAAGGAATCGGATATTGAGAATTTTACGTATGTATTTGTACGGCATGATGCGCTATTTTCGGTTTTAGTATTGCTGATTCCCGCGATTCCTTTAATATTTTTTATCGCTAAACATAGAAAAGGTTCGGGAAAATTTTTCCAGATAGCAGAGGTTTTGATAGCGATGGTAATTATCGGCGCGATAAACAGCGGTCCCAATTTTGACGCGCGAGTGTACGAAACGCGGGCTCGTTGGATAACGAGAGATTGGAATAAGCAGGGAACTGATGCGGGAAAGGCGCTGCATAACGCGGAAACGGACGAGGAAAAAGCAATCGCGTATTTTTGGCTTGGTGTTTCGGAAAATAGAAAAGGGAATTCCGTAAAGGCGATTGAGTACCAGCGGGAAGCAATTGCCTTAATGCCATCCTATGGCGCGGCGCATGCGTCGCTCGCAAATGCGTATCGGGCTGAAAAGCAATATGCAAATGCATTGAAGCATGCGCAGCTGTGTGTAACATATGATCCGCAGTATGCGTGGTGCTATCAGGCGCTCGCGAATTATTACTGGACAATCGGAGAACTTGATAATGCGATTATCGCCATTAAGAAAGCAATTGAACTTGACGCGGATAACCGAGAACTGAAAGTACAGTATGACGAGATTTTAAAATACAAACAGAATAGCAGTAGTTCATAATATAAACGCTAATTACTATGGCGCTTAATAAAAACATTAGAATCTTACTTGTGAAGAAATAGAATGTACTCACTACTATGGGGTTCACCCGCGAAGAAAAAATACTACAGCAACAGGCCGTTGATTTTATTGAAGCGCATGCTGAGGAATTGATTGATAAGTTTGTAATTCAAAAAAATCCGCTCCGTCTTGGTTTTATCACCATTTTTATGGCCGGATCTCCCGGAGCCGGAAAGACGGAGTTTTCTCAAAGATATATGCCTATCATTTTCGGTGCGGGAGTACTAGGATCACTTGCAGAGATGCTTATTGACAAAGGTATCGTTATTAAATCAGAAGATTCTTTAATTATTCGCATTGATGTTGATGAAATTCGAGAGTTCTTACCGCAGTACAGAAAAACCGATCCGGAACATGGAATAAAGGGAAACGCACATGTTATTCAAATTGGAGCGAGCAAAGGTTTGGATATTTTGCGAGAGTATTGTCTTAAAAATGAAGTTTCCTTTTTGCATGATGGAACATTTTCAAACTATGCAACCATGAAAGAATTGGTCAAAAAATCACTGAAAGGAGACAGGGCGGTGCATATTTACTATCTCTATTTGGATCCACTCACCGCGTGGAAATTTACAAAGGCGCGCGAGTATTTGGAGGGAAGAAATATTGAGAAGGAAAAATTTATAGAACAATTCTTTAAATCGCGAGAAAATGTAGATCGAATTAAAAAAGAATTTGGCGATCAGGTTAAAGTCCATTGCGTGCTTAAGGATAATAAGAATGAAGTCAAAGATATTGTTTTCGATCAGTCAAGTATTGACCAATTTCTCGATGTGCAGTATACTAAAGGCATCATTAAGAAATACGCAAGTGACGAGTTAGCCCATCTTATTGATTAGGTTCCATACACCCTGATTTATGAGAAATATATTTTCACACAAGGATAAAGCTGCAAAAGAGGCAAAAGAGTTGCTTCTCAAAGTTTTTTTTAATCCGGAAAAACAGAAAGATGTAGTTGCAAGAGCTGCCAAAGAATCTGCGGAAGACCAGCGGGCGATGCTTCAAAAAGCGAATTTGAAAATGAAAGCAAACTAGAAAAGCGTCCTCGGGGCATTTGTTCAGTCCCGCTTTCAGTTCGCGCCTGCCCTCCTCTGAAGGGAATTGGAGAATGAGGATAAACTGCCATACTTTCCAGTATGGCAGTTTTGCACCAAATGGAGAAAAGAAGAAAAGAGTCGCGTGGACAAAGGCAGTCCCTATGTCTATACTATATCTATGTGCAAGACACCTCAAGTTGGGTGATATGTATTTGTGCGAAATTCGCCAGCACTAAAATCTATGAAACTATTATTAACATCCGCCGGTTTTTTAAATAAGGAAGTGTCTGATACTTTTCTTTCACTTTTCAATAAACCCACGGGACAAATTCACATCATTTTCATTCCGACTGCCTCAAGGACTGAGCATGAATTAAGGTATGTCGAAGAATCACGGCAAGAGCTAGTCGATCTTGGTATAACCAATATCACTACCTTGAACCTCGACCGCAAAGTTACTGCCGACGAAATCAATAATGCCGACGCTATGTATGTTTGCGGTGGAAATACATTTTACTTGCTTCAAAAAATTCGTGAGTCTGGTCTCGACCAACTCTTGCCTTCCTTTGGTGGTTTGTATGTCGGCGTGAGCGCCGGCAGTATTGTTGTCGGTCCGAATATTGAAGTTTCTGGACCATGGGATGAAAATGATGTGAATTTGTCCGACACGACTGGCATTAAAATTGTAGATTTCGCGGTTGTTCCGCATTACCAAAGAAAAGATCAGGCAATAGTTGAGGATTTAAAAAACCGGGTGGATTATGAGATTATGGAATTAACCGATAATCAGGCGGTGCTGGTTGAAAATGGTGAAAGAAAAATCATCGGTCTGCCGTAGCGTGGTGTTGAGATGAATGTCAAAGCAATGATATGATTATCATAGAATTGATAAAAAGATATGACGAATCAACACGACGCCACTACCAACGATATCATGGAGTTTTTGAAGGAGCACATGGTAACTAAAGAGGATGCAAAGGATTTTGCTACCAAAGAGGACATGAGAAAGCTCGAAGCCCGTTTTGACAAGGTGGACGCACGGCTTGAAAGTATAGATAGTCGTCTCCCCAGTATAACTTGACGCATACTAAGTATAGCTAAACGGCTCCCCGCAGTACTGCGGGGAGCCGTTTCTCTTGTTACCCACAGGGCAAATGGTGTAATATAGATGAATATGTACCACCTGCGGGAAAGGCGGCAGTTTCGGGTTATTGGTGCTTTTTTGTTAGTTATTGGGATTTTTGTATTGCTCGCGCCAGTCGCGTTTGCGGCGCAACCTCCAAGCGGAGCGCTTCCTGCTGCGGGCCAAGAGACTTTTCGGGATGCTGCGGCCATTCCCGGGCAAGCCGGACTTGTGCTTACCACGCTTGATCCGCGGATTATTGTTGCAAAAATTTTGCGTGTGGCGTTTACGTTTATCGGGATCGTGCTTACCGTCATTATTATCTACGCCGGGTTTTTATGGATGACTTCGGCGGGAAACGAGGAGAAGATTGACAAGGCGCGAAAAATGATTATCAATGCGGTGATCGGTCTTGCGATTATTTTGTCGGCCCTTGGCATTGTACAGTTTGTGATAAACAGTTTGCTTCGCGCGCTTGCCGAGCCGCCGCTTCCTGCGCCTCCTGCCGCGCCCCTCCGCGTGGGCGGGGGAGCTCTTGGTTCGGGAATTGTGGAGAGTCATTTTCCTTTTCGAGATGCAACAGAGGTCGCGCGAAATACTCGGATCATCGTAACGTTTAAAGAAGCGATTGATGTTTCAAGCATTGCGACAACCGCCGCGCGCGATGCGCAAAACAGGCCAAAGTTTTTTGACGAGTTTGATGATGATAGCGATGGCACGATTGATCGCCGCGTGCCGGTTGCAAATTTGACGCTTCGTACCGATGAAATACAAATCATAAAAACCGCGGACATTCAAGATTCGGTTCGGGAGAGCGATGTGAAGGATTATCTTGGAAGCACTGCGCAAGATGCGGAAGCGGTTGATGTGCTTGTTCAATTCACAAGCGACTTGCGCACATTTGTGTTTACGCCCGTGCGTCGAGATAATCACGCGCAGCGCGCATTTTTAGGAAGCGCGACCGAGCGAATGCCATATCGAGTATATCTTTGCGGTACTGCATCTTCGCGGGGAAATTGCGCGGTTGACGGCATTAGACTTTTAACCGGGAGGCCGGCGTTTTCCGGACGATTTAACGAATATGAGTGGGCATTTGAAACCGGAATGTTTTTTGATGTGACGCCGCCCAAGATTGCAAACGTGATTCCGATTCCGGATGATGCCAAAGATGTGAGTTCCGGCAATTGTCCCGGGAGTACTCATGGAGCTCCGTGCGGGGCGCGCGATAAGCCGCGCAATATCATGCTTCAGATTAATTTTGACGAGGCGGTATTGCCAATTTCGGCTGGGGGGAAAACCACGATTGCGGGCTCGGGTACCCCCTCTTCCGGAGTTACTCTGAATGCGGCAAGTTTTCGAGTGATGTTGGTCTATACGCAGGGCAGCGCAGGTACGCGGAGCTATTATGCGGGAACATGGCAGTTAGGGAATCAATATCGTACGACCGAATTTACGCCAACTGAAATGTGCGGTCGCAATTCATGCGGGCAAGACGTGTTTTGTCTTCCCGGGCTGAGCAATATAGACGCGGATGTACTTGCTGCGTCTCTTGCCGCCCCGGGAGATCCTACGTCCGCCGGACTCTTTGATGGTATTGAAGATGTGGCGGGAAATTCAATGGACGGAAATGAAAACCATGTGGCGCAAGGACCAACAGCATTTTTCAATCGGAATTCGGATAAGCCAGGAGCGCAGGACGCCCCGGGAGATAATGCTCGGTGGTCATTTTGGACCTCGGACGATATTCTGCTCGGAGCTCCCACGATTGAAACCACAACGCCGGTTACTACACGTGGCACTGCAACCGCCGGAGTTCCTCTTGCGTTAAATCCAATGGCGCTTTTGTTTGATCGGGCAATGTCGGCAACAAGCATTTCAAGCAAGACCGGGTCAATTGACCTTTCCGGAACTGATACGGTTACGGGCGGCGTGTGGCTTACCTGGTGGTCTGTTGCAAGCAATAATGTTGACGAGGATACCGCGCATCCGCTTGGAAGTACGCAAGTTCTCGTTGCCCATGGAGGTCTTTGGGAAAAAACAGACTATATTTCTGCGGCCGGCTCCGGGGTACGCGACATATATCAAAATTGTTATTATCCGTCTGCCGGACAAGGTATTCAGGATGGTGCGCAGACCGTTTCTTGTACGCCGGATGCGGACAAGTCATATTGTTGTAATGGAGTTTCCTGCGCTGCAGGGGATACGGATTGTAATAAGTGCGGGTTTTAGAAAGTATGATTTATAGGACCAACAAGACTAATCGGACCTATATAATTGGATTGACAGTTTTTGTTTTTGCTTTGTTGCTTTTGGCGTTTGCGTCCCCTGTGTCCGCTCAAGGTCTTCCGACCGCAGGTCAACCTGAAGGATTAGAGCAAGCAGCAGCAATCCCCGGACAAGCAGGACTCGTACTTACCACAACTGATCCGCGTATCATTGTTGCCAAAATTATTCGCGTTGGGTTGACGTTGCTCGGCATTGTGCTTGTGGTGTTGCTTCTTTACGCGGGGTTCCTTTGGATGACTGCGGCAGGAAACGAGGAGAAGATTGATAAAGCAAAAACCCTTATCCGCAACGCAATCATTGGTCTTGCGATTATTCTTGCGGCGTTTGCTCTTACTCAATTTATTATTTCACGACTTTTGCGCGCAACCGGTACGGGAGTGGACGGAGAGATACCGCCCGGATTTGGTCAGTGTCCGCCGAATTGTCCAACGCTACGCGGCGCATTGTATGTAAAAAAGATTCAACCGCCGGATAACTCTCCGTCCCCGGGGCTGCGCAATTCGGTTTTAAAAATTATACTTAGTCGTACCCCGCAAGTAAGCACGGTTACCTCCGAGACAGTGAAATTGACGCTCCGGAGCGCAGACGATTCGTTTGTTCCGGTTGAGGGCGGAATGTTAAGTGTTCAGGGAACCACTATTGAGTATCGTCCGCCGGTTGAATGTCCATCGCCCCCGATGCCGGAAGGACGGCACGATCATTGTTTTGATGAAAACAGTCATTATCGGGTTGAACTTGTTTCCGGGAGCGCAGGCATTAAAGGTATTGGCAACCAACAACTTATATGTCGCGGACTTGCGGGTATTCGAGAGTGTAATGCGGAATTTGATATAGGAAACGTGATGGATTTTACGGCGCCCTCCGTAAGGATTCAGTGGCCCAAAGATACAAGTGTGCAGGTAAGTCAGTGCATTCCGGTGCAAGCAAGAGTAACGGATGACAGCGGAATTTCGCAGGTGGTATTTTTTGCCGACGGGGTACGTATTGATCCGGATGGCGACGGGGGATTATGGACTCCTCCGGGGAACGCGGTATTTAAAGACGGGATTGCGGAAATTTCTTGCTGGCCTACAGACTATCCCGCGCCCTCGGCCCATACGCTTACGGCACAAGCATTTGATCTTGATGATAACCAAGCGGTCTCTTCCGGCGCATTGGTGATGGTGCGTCCGGCGCATTGTTTTGATGGAACCAAAAACGACGATGAAGATAATGTGGATTGCGATAATGATGCAAACGGTCCTTCAGGATGTGCATTATGTGACGGGCGTTCGTGCCGTACCGCAAGTGATTGTGTGGGAGGAGCGTGCGTCAATGGTATTTGCACTTCGAAAACAGTGATCACCGGTATTTCTCCGGGGGATGGACGGGTGGGAACATTTGTAACGCTTGCGGGAAACGGATTCGGTACGACTGCGGGTACGGTTACCTTTACCGATAATAAAATCGCCACTGCACCTGAGGCCTGCCTTGGCGCAACAACATGGTCTGATCATTATGCGCTTGTCGGAGTTCCGACCGGTGCAACAACCGGATCTCTTGGACTTGTCAGAGACGGATGTGCCGCTGATGATGTACTTTGTCGCGATGCTACTGATGATGAACAAGGACCGATTGTTCCCCGCCAAAACTCCGCTACGAGCGGAGTTTCAGGCGGGCAAGCTATTCCCGACGGTTCGTTTTGGGTAAATGATCAGGCGCATCCGGGACTTTGCGCGCTTGTATCTCCGCCCGCCGGATATGCCAAGGGAACATGGGGAACTCCGATTGAAGTACGCGGGGTACAATTTGGCGCAACTCGCGGGCAAGCAAATTTATTTTTCGGCAACCAGCGCGTTACCGGACTTGGGACATGGAGCGATACTGTCGTACAGGCCGCAGTCCCGTCAGTAGGGTATGCGGCTCATCAAGTGCAACTTTTGGATAATGCAGGAGTGCCGTCAAATGCTCTTCCGTATCAAGTATTGTCCCCTGATGCGGCAACCCTTCCTGCAATTGAGCAGATTAGGTGCGCGAGCGCTCCCGAAAACGATTCGGCACGCGGCGGTCCCGGGACGGTATGCACGATTTTAGGTCGCAATTTTGGATCAACGCCCGGACTGATTTGGTTTCTGACTCCTGATGGGCGTGGCGTGCGTGCGGATGTGTCGTTTCCCGCGGAGTGCGGAGACGAGTGGTGGACACCGACTTCAATTAGCATGAAAGTTCCGGAGGTGCTTGATATTAATGATTTTAACCGCAATCAAGATACGCATGAGCGATTGGGCGGAGCATATCATGTGTACGTACATCGTTATGATGCGCAACAATCTAATCGGGTAAATTTTGCCATGGGTACGGTTACAAGTAATGCCCCGGGGCTTGCTTGTATTATCCCGATTGCCGGTCCGAAGTTCACGAATGTAAGTCTTTACGGCGAACGGTTTGGCGGCCGGCCGAGCATCCCCAATGAGGGAGTACATTTCACCGATACGAGTTCAACTGTACGCACTTCCGGGTCTCCGGGCTGGGTATTTACTCCGCCCGCCTCGCTTACTAATGTCGGAGGCGTGCGCGGCGCTCGATGTCCGCAAGGAGGGTGGGATACGGGAAGTACCGCAACAACAATATGCGCCCAAGTACCGGCGCGCGCCATTTTTGGAACACCTTCCGGTTCGGTTGTGATACGAACTACCGGGGACAATGGTCAGGTGATGTCAAATCCGGTTTCATTTTTGGTAGGAGATTGCCGCCTTGCCGCACAAGATTCCGGATATATTGATTGCGGGCAACTTGGTCTTACGTGTTGCGCAAATGGAAGTTGTAGCTCAAACTGTTCCACTGATGACACTCCGGAGAGCAGTTATGGATGGCAGTTTAGCACACGACCGCAGGATTTGGTTCCTCGCGTATTGGAACAGTGCGACACTGCGGAAGGGGAAGGACATCCCTTGCCCGCGCTTTCACCGCCCTCGCCTTCGCCTTCTTCTGCCTCGGGACGCAACAAAGATACGGATGTATGTGTCAATGCCGCGGTGGCGGTTCGCTTTGGCGAGATGGTAAGCACCCCGACGCTAAACTCTTCGACAGTGACAATTGAAAAATGTACCGGTGCGCAGGAATTACTTTCCGGTGTTGAGTCTACGTTTGATGGGGTAACTGCGCTTTGGGCGCGACCTCCGGCGCCCACCCAAGATCCTCCTGCTCCAAGCCACGCGAGTTATCTTGCAGTTGAATCTTCCGGAATGGAAGGATGCCATATTGATGAATGCAACAAGGAAGACATAGACGCTGCCGGAGGTGCGCTCAAACTTACAAAACTCAATGACGATACCGGACCGGGGTGGCCGAATGCAAACGGTGTTTCGCAAAACTATGAACACTGGTTTGGGTATCAAGTAAACGCAAATCTTGACACGCTATCGAAGACCTATACGGCAAGCGCGTGGGTTCGCGGCGCCCTTCAGAGCGCCTGCGGCAAGCGCGTGGGAATTTTGATTGAACGGCAAGGAGGGGACTTTCAAAAAATTTCAACAGAAAAAACGCTTCCTCTAAATTGTACGACGGCTTGGACCCAAATTTCAACCACCATACGTTTTAACGGTGATGGAGCGGGTAAGCCGGGATTTGTACGAGTCTTCCTTGAGGGGTTGCCGCACGATATTCGGGTAACTCCCCCTCCTCCGGAGCAATCTGAGCTTTTTTCAGTGTATGTTGATCAGGTTCATATAGTCGGGGATGTATGCGCGCAAATTCAGCCGTTGGCTTCAGGCGCGGGTATGCTTATGCCGTATCCTGATGGACGCGGATTTAGATGGACGCCGCAAGGAGGATGGACTGAGGATTCATGGTATAGGGTGGTATTGCGGGCGGGGTCAAGTGGTATTGTTGCGCAAACTATCGGAGACCGACAAGGACTGCCGATGGAGCTACTGCCGGACGCTACTGCACGGTGCGGACATGCTGATGCCGGTTATTGTTTCCGCTTTAAAACACGCCCGGATAGGAGTCCCTGTGCGGTTGGAGGAATTGCGGTGGTGCCCGGGACTTGGAATGCGCAAACCGAGAACGAAACGATTCATTATGATGCAGATCCGCTTGCGCTTGGAGATCCTTGTATTGTGCTTGATCCTTCTGCGTATAGTTGGGCATGGGACAGTTCGGATGTCTCTAAGGCAGCTGTTCAATTTTCGTCCGGGCATATCGGCCGCGCGTGCGCTGATTCGGTAGATTGTCCAATAGGATCATGTGTGAGTGGATTTTGCGCTGCAATGCCATGGACTACGACCGCGACCGCCCTTGACGAGACGATTTTTGACGCCGCAGGACGTCCTATTCCGGTAAAAATTCAAGCATATACTCCTTCCACTCCTCCTCGAGTACGCGGCGCAGGAGATCTTACGATTGCGTTTCGCCCCCCCGAAATTATTGGGTACTTCCCGCGGTGCAACGAGGCATGTACGAACGCCGAAATCGGTGTGGAATTTAGTACGGCGATACGGTCGCTTGCAACAGACCTCGCAAGCGTTACGAACTCAAGTAATATACAACTCTGGGCAATCTCTTGCGGGAACGGGACTGTCGATCAAGGGGAGGATTGTGATGATGGTAATACGCAAGCCGGAGACGGGTGTAGCGCTTCTTGTTTGAACGAAGGGTCCAGCTTTGCGCTTCGGTGCGGTAATGCAAGAGTTGATTTGTTCGAAGATTGTGATGATAATAATCTGGTAAATGGCGACGGGTGTTCTGATCGTTGTTTGAGTGAAGGAATTGGACCGGGAACATGGGTTCGGGGGACGGTGAGCGGGAATTGTGGAAACGGCAGCCGTGAGTGGAGTGATCCTGTAATGGTGGGCAATGGTGTTGGTGAGCAGTGCGATGACGGAAATACCCAGGACGGAGACGGTTGTAGCGCGCGCTGTCTTAAAGAAGGAACTCGTTCTGATCTGTCGGTGTGTGGAAACGGACGGCTTGAGCAAGGTGAGGAATGTGAGCGGGCAAGTGACGGTACGTTTAATGTATGGTGTGACGGAGTTCCCCCGGCGGATCCAAACGGTCATGGTACTTGTTTGCGGCGCGGTCCTGCGGTTTCCGGACAATGCGGAAATGGCCGTATTGACGCGGGAGAAGAATGTGATCCTGCTTCGCCTCTTTTGAATACTCCTCAAAAACGCGCGCTTTGTACGAGCAGTTGTCAATGGACCGGCACTTCGAAACCAACAAATGCTAATGGGCAAGGATGCGGGAATACGGCAATTGAGATTGGAGAAGATTGCGATGACGGGTCTACGCGTCCGGGGGACGGGTGCAGCGCGAATTGTACGAGTGAAGGATCGGCATCTTCTTCTGCTGCGGTCTGCGGAAACAATAGGATAGATTCGGGCGAGACATGTGATGACGGAAATACTCAGGACGGAGACGGTTGTAGTTCCCGATGTGTAAATGAAGGACGCCCGGGCGCAGATTGCGCCAATGAACGACTTGATGTGGGGGAGGATTGCGTATCTGAGAGCGAAGACGAGCGCTGCAGCGATATTTGTACAAACCAAGGAACACGGGAGTGTTCTGATGTAGCAGACCAAGATTGCTGTGGTAATGATAGAAAAGAACCGGGTGAGGATTGCGATGGAGGATTGTTCTGCAATGCTGATTGTCTTCATGCGGGTAGAGGTGCGGCGCTTGTGAGCAACCCTACACTTTCGTATAATTCCGTATCTAATAAGTTAGCCATTCGCCCCCTTGCTCTTTCTCCAAGTACGCTGTATCGAGTACTTGTTCGAGGTGATAGTCCGGGTGGTTCAATTGAAGGTGTGCGCCGCTGTCTTGGAACCGGTTGTACAAGCGCTGGCAAACAACTCGGCGGATTGAATTTTTTCCATACTTGGGTTGACAATCCAACTCTTCAAGATCCTCCGCCGCTTTTGTTTAATCCTGATACCACAACCGCGAATTCGTTTTCTTGGACATTTAAAACCAAAGGTGAAGAGTGTGCGGTTCATCGTGTTGAAGTAAAACCGCAAGAAGCAACTCTTTATGTAATTGGCGCGCGGCAAGGATATATCGCGGAGCCGTTTGGTCCCCCGGACAGTTGTGAGGCGGCAGGACAACGACTGGACGCAGTGCGCTATAGATGGAGTTGGGCGACTGCGGACACGAGTATTGCAACAGTGGGTAATGAAAATGTTATACCGTCGTGCGGAAATGGTATTAAGGAAACCGGAGAAGATTGTGATGACGGAAATACGCGACCGGGCGATGGGTGTGCTACCGCATGTGTACATGAAGGTGGGATTGCGTATGCATGTAAGGGACAAGGAAGGACCACTGACATCAATCAGCCCCAGGAAGAATGTGAACCGGCAGTACCGGAGGGAGATGTATTTTGTACGGCATCGTGCCTTCATGCGGGCACTGCGCCGTGCCTCGCGCCCGGAGCGCAAGGGCCGTGTTGCGGTAATCATGTGATTGAGCAAGGCGAGGATTGCGATGATCAAAATACGATTCCGGGGGACGGTTGCTCTCCGCAATGTCTTAATGAAGGAGCGGCGTCAGTGAATACCTGTGGAAATGGAACTGTAAATTTTGGTGAAGAGTGCGATCCTGCCAACTCCGCAACCGGTTATTTCTGTAATCCTGCGACTTGTCTGCGCCTTGGAACTCCGCCTGCCGCAGTATGCGGTAACGGTACTATTGAAACGGGTGAAGATTGTGATGATGATAATTTGGATCCAAATGACGGGTGTTCTTCCGGATGTCAAAATGAGGGTTCGCAAGCAGTAGGTGGGAGTACGTGTGGAAACGGAATTGTTCAAAAGGGGGAAGATTGCGATGACGGTATGCAATGTTCAAATGGCGCGCAGTGTAATGATATTGCAACATGTGTAGGAGTAGGCGACGGAGCATGTAAAGCGCGTTCGGAGGATGGTTGTACCGGCGTTGATGCTCAAAATCAATGTGTCCATGTTGGTACTGCCCCTGAGGTAGGACCTATTGCGCCCGCAACGACACCTGAGACCCCACCGCGCTTTGATCCGTATCAGCAGGCGACCGCCCGGGGAATCAAGAAGTACTGTCGTCCGACAAATGGACCATTTCCGGGCACGCTTACTCCTTCAGGCGGTTGTACCACCAATAGTCAATGTGCGGGCGGACAGATTTGTGCACCGCTTAATCCTTGGAGCACGGTAGATATCCAAGCAACGGCTCAACAAAAAATCGGGAGCGCTCCGCTGACGGTATATTGTGGCGCTCGAACCGATAAAGATTGTCCCACTCCGGAAGGGCACGCAGGATATACAGGGACGGGGAATGTGGATATTGGTCGTGGAGGTGACGGGTGCTGTTACGAACGTCCTATTGTAGATCAAAGCACTCGAACTCCTTCGGGTACCGATGCATGCCGTAACGCGCTCATACGCGCGCGGTTTACTCAGCCGCTTGATCCTTCGAGCTTGCAAGGAAATGTTGGCATTGCACGAGCATATGATGAGGATGAAGGATGCCCGACAGGTGCTCGCGAGATCTTTGCGGATGGACGGGTTATTGAACCGGTGAATCTCGTTCAAAACGGGAGCTTTGAAACTGTCGAGGATTCCGCGCAAAACGAACAAGATGCGGACAATGTCGCCTCTTGGAATCTTGTAAAAATTCCCGCAAGCTTTGGGGTGGCAGGATTATCAAGACGAGCGCCGCCCTCATATGTTACTGCGCAAGATGGAGACTTTGTGATCCAGGCGCACAATGTGCGCGGCGCCGCACCCACTGCTCGCTATCCCGATTTTGGCACTGAAGCACGACAGACAGTATCTCTCAAAGCGTCAACTGCGTATCGTCTTTCCGGATGGGTATTTATCGAAGCCGGATTGGGCACACCGCAAACTCCTGTGGCAGTGCTTGGTGTATCGCGAGATCGTCCGGCAGGACAGGCGCGATATTATGAGTTTGCCGGTCTGCCTGCAACAACGCAATTTGATCAGTGGGTACATCTCACCAAGGATTTTGCAACTGCGGAAGCGGGGGAATACACTATTTTTGTAGGTAATTACGCAAACAGGATCGGTTATTTCGATAATGTTGAATTGAATGTATTTTCGCTTGCACACAGCGATACGCCCTCAGGATTTTTTGCGCGTCTTTGGAATCGGGTAATTGCGCTTTTGAAGAAGATCATTCCGGGCGCGTCTGCCGAAAACGAAGTGTGGTGTTTTGTAAACGATCTTACCGTTACTCCGATTGAGGAATCTGTGGTTGCCAATCCGGGTACGGTAAACGAACGAACCGTAAGTTCAGTAACGCTTACCCCTTCGAGAGTTCTTGATCCTTCCGCCGCGTATCGGATTGTACTGATTGGAGATCGCAGCATTACCGACGCTGAGGTTTCCGGCATTCGATCGACATTCGGGGTTGGATTTCATCCTGCTCAATCAGGCGGTGTTGATCAGAGCTGGCAGTTTAGTACGGATGAAGATATTTGTACGCTTGATGAGGTGCAGGTCACAGGTGGAACTTCATTTACCGCAAAAGGAGAAACTACGGATGTGCATGCAAGTGCATACCATAACGGCGCAGGCGGCCTTGAGCCGATTCAGCCAATCCCGGGATATAGTTGGACATGGTCCTGGGGTCCGCGAGGGATTGAGACAGGTCATCCCACTGCTGATCCGGATTCCGATATTGTAAGCGTTACCAGTACTATGGCGGCCGGAGCGGTAGCCGATGCACAAATCGCCACTGCAGGAACAAGAAACGGTACGGTTTCGGTAAGCGCGCGAGCCACCATGATTCAAGATTCACAGCGGCCCGATTCCATACCGCAAGGAGCATGTCAGCCGATTGCGGATGGGACTAAGCGGTGTGCCAACCGTCCGGATGCGGTATGTACGACCGATCAAGATTGTGGCGCGCATGTGGGTCGAACCGAGGAGGGAAGTACTGAGTTTAGCGTACTTCTTTGTCAAAATCCTTGGCCGCAGGATGCGGTTACCGGAAGACTCCGTATTTTTGTTGATGACGGGAGTAGCTCTCTTATTACTCCTTCAGGTGCGGTCCCAATGTATTTTTCAGGATGGTATTGTCGCGATGCCGGGGCGTCAGGCGCAGACGATGATCTTCCTGCTCTGGGTTTTCCTCCGGCCGTGGTGCTGGCCAATGCATCCCCTCTTAGGGTAAGAGGGGACCAAGGGGAGTTACGAGTCGCTCATAACCCCCTCCAGCTCCCCCTTACCTTAAGGGGGAGAGAAGTGGGAGCAGGTTTGTTCCCTGAATTGCCAACTTTGTATCGCGCTGCAGTTACTGGCGTACCTTCCGAGTCGCAGCGGCTTAAGGAATTCCTCTTTACTACACCTGATGGAAAAGAAGCCATTGGTATTCGAGTGATGTCAAATCCTGCGCGACTCTCGATAAACGCATGGTATGATCGCATGGGTTTTGGTGGAAAACCAACTTCAGTTGCCGACGGGGTTGATGGATATCCTGCGATCAAAGATGGAAATACCGTCTACATTGGAGCGGTAAATGTGGTTGCTCAGCGGGCCTGTAGTGGTGATACTACAAGGACATGCATAAGTGACGCGCAATGTACTCCAACAAGTAGCGGAACATGTGCAATACAAGAACAACTGGTATACAGTAATGTATATCTTGTGTCTCTTTCTGAGGGAGCAGGAGCGGGTACGAACCAGGTATTTGATCAACTCATAAAGAATATACGGTTTAACGTCAATGTTGGAAATCAAAAGTTGTGCGCGGTGGATTTTTGCAGCAATGACATAACAAAACAATACCCCGGACAATGTCCTGCAGCTATTGCCGGTGAAACTATAACCGGTGTGCAAAAAGGATGCTCGACTGATATTGAGTGCGCCACTACCGGAGCAGTTGCATGTAGCGCTGACAAAGATAAGCTTACGCGAGATCTTACACGATTGACTGATGTTTCGGATATTGCGCGGGCACTTGAGGCGTTTAACGCACGCGGGTCCGGGTATCCTACTCTTGACGCAGGCACGTTTATTCGGTCAATGTCCAATTCGAAATGGCCTTCATGGAACGCAACGTTTGGATCTGCGCTTGGCAGTCCGCTTCCGACAGATCCGATCAACATGTTTACTGATGGGTGTACGTTACAATCCGGTGAGACCGGCAGTTACGATCAGACGACGTGTTGGAATGAACGCATGCAGCGCTATCGTTGTCCGTCCGGCTCTCATATCTATCAATATCGTTCGCTCGGGACGCAGGATTATAATCTCGGAGTTGATTTTGAGCGGCTGTTTCAACCCGCAACAGTGAGTGCGCCTACATGGAATGTTTCAGGAGTAACTCTTACGGGTTTACATTTGACGCCGTATGGCACTTGCGCATGGAGTCCCACGAATTCTACATCTTCTGCATATAGCAATGCAGAGCAAATTTGCGGGAACGGTGTTTTGGAAACAGGGGAGATATGTGAAATTGGACAGATCCACTCAGTACAACGATCAACATTTCCGGGAAATTCATGCAGCTTGAGCCCAACAACATTATGTGGCTTATCAGCACCGTGCGCGGCGACCGAAGGGACGTGCGTGCCGTCGAATCTTTGTCAAGCAGTGCGCCACTGCACAAACGGGTGTCAATGGGATCATGGACCGCAAACGGGAATATGGGGAACCACACGTGCTGATCTTACCACCTGCAACGGCGTTCCTGTTTGTGGCAACGGCACTGTGGAGACCGGCGAGATATGCGATGATGGGGCACAAAATGGGCAATATGGAAGATGCAAGAGTGATTGTACCGGTCGCGGACCGTATTGCGGCAACAATGTGCTTAATAGTCCGCAGGAAGCATGTGATGGAAATGCCGGACTACATACCTGTACCCTAAATTCCAGTGTGCGCTGTGTGCGTGATGTTGAATGTCCGGACGGAGATACTTGTAATCTTTCCACATCCGTAACTACTTGCTCGGGTAATAATGGAGAGCACGGATGTTGCCGGTTCGATTGTACCGGAGTGGGAACACAATGTGGTGATGGCGTAGTACAGGAACCGGAGGGAGAACAATGCGATGGAGGAGTTGACAGATCGCCCGGGAGATGTCGAATCTCTGGCGGTACTCTTACCGCAAATGCGTGTACTACGGATAGTCAATGTGATACTGCAAACGGACAGACATGCGCACTCTGTCCCGTAACCGGCACGGATTTCACGGTCAGAGCGGTAGGACGCGGTATTCCCGATCCTGCTGATTCGACAGGCGCAGCCACACTTTCCAATTTCGCGAGCAACATAGTTCTTGACAGGTTTGATGTAATAATTGATGGCGTGAATCAGGGAACCGTTGGCGGTTCTGGCACTGCGTTTACACTTACGCCCGGCACGCATACGATAAAAATCGTATATCGGCAGGGTATTTTACAGGGGAAATATCAGATTGAATGGGGAGGAGCAGTCGTTCCGAGTGGCACTCCTACCGCATTTACGTCTCCAGGAGGATCGGTAGGTTGCAGTACGCCATCTCTTTGTTCTCGAATTGGTACTGGCGCTCAACAATATACGCGGGGATTTCTTTATGGTCCACAGTTTCTGTCGGTATTCACATGGTCATTTAATCCTATTACAGGTACCTGCACCATTGGTCGATTCTATGACAGCAGTCTTGGTGGTCTTGGAGCACCTACGTCGTATTCGGCTGCTCAATGCAGTACCTACCCGGCTGCGGGGTCAGTCACCTATACAGTAGAAGTTCAAACTCCCGGCTACGCAGCGGCATATGAGCGTTCTTGTACGACGGGGTGCGGTTGGAATACGTGGACATCGAGTTGTGTTGCAGTTGGCGAACGTTGCGGTGATGGCACCACAAATGGCACAGAGCAGTGCGATGATGGAACCGAAGACGACGGACAAAATGATGCGGCCGAAAATGCGGATGGCTGTACCAATGATTGTCGACGCGCGACTTGCGGAGATGGATTTAACAAAGCAAACGTATGTACTGCGGGGACGCCAGGGATGATCGGGAACGCATGTACAACTGATACTGCATGTGGCCCGGCAGGAGTATGTCAAGATCCGGAGGAGTGCGATGCAGGGGGTGGGAACGGAACCGCGTGTATTCCGTCGTACGGCGGTACAGGATGTACGTATTGTGATAGTCAGTGCAATATCGTAACGCGTTCCGGCGGATTTTGTGGAGATCGGCAGCGTAACGGTACGGAGCAGTGTGATGGAAGCAATGGATTATCTCTATGGAAGTGTATTGGAGTAGCCGGAACAACCGAGGCATTCGAGCGTTTTGAGGATATTGATGGATGGGCTGTCACAATGCCAAGGACAACACGTGTTGAGCTTGTGCATCCTGGCGATGCAAGTGCTTCGGCCATGCGTTTAAGTGTGTATAATACTCAGAACGAACCTCCGTTATATAATGCACATGCGAACATGCTTCCTTCCATACCTGCCGGGAACTACATAATCTCTGCGCGAGTAAAAGCCGGTGATGCTCGCGCGATAGGGAAAATCGTGCGTATCCAGAAGACTAATGGGATGTTGGTAGCGAGCGCGGAGATCGCGCTTACTGCTAGTTGGCAAACCCTTGAAGATACGGTTTCCTATTCTTCCGGTCCCGCGATTATCGCGCTTGCCCTTGTTCAGTCGGAGGCTCAAGCAGGAGGCGCGTACGGCGTCGATGTTGACGATGTACGTATTCGACCTGCATCAACTGCGTCATGCGGATCTTCCGGTTGTTCGGCACAATGTTCCACGGGCATGGTAGCATGTGAAAATATCATCCTTCCCGGATCAGCAACTGGCGACCCTCAATATGACGATGATGGCGATACAATTGCCAACCGGTGCGACAACGACAAAGATGGCGATGGCGAGTCATATGTGACTGATTGTAACGATGATGATAGCGCAATTCATCATGACGCCTCAGAAACATGTGATGATGGAGTTGATCGCAATTGTAACGGTCGGGGTGGTACAACCTTGTCAGGTGTAGCGGATAATGAATGTTTTACAAGCAGTATCGTTGTATCGGATGGGGGGACCGCTTCAGGTGGAGACAGCTTTGAGGTGTTTCTGGATGGACGATCAGTTGGAAGGGCATATGACGGCGTGGGCGGTCGCAGTGTTTCAATCGCGCGTATTGCGCCAGGATTTCATACGGTGCGCGTACAGACGACTGCGGTCTGGGCCGGGTTCTTTGGCCCATACGGTAATTTCCGATTTAATCTGGGGGGGTTTCCGGGATCCAATTTGCATGCAAATCCCGTACGCGGCCTAATAGCAGGGAGTACTACAGGATCCACGGACTGGAGACTCGAAGGAAGCGTTGGTAGTTGGATGGAGATTACTCTTGAAGCAGGGGGCCAATGTTCCACAAGTCCTTGCGACGGTGAGTATACCTGTATTGAAGGGTGGTGTTATTCACCAGTATATGATTAGGAAAAAATTTCTAATATTGGGTATAGTAGTGGTAGTAATGCTTCTTATCGTTGCGGGTGGAATATGGGTAAAAACTAGAGCGCGTACACATCTCGTATCGTCTTCAGTATTTCCAAGCGGCGATAGAGAAACGGGGTCGCCTTCAGTTGCCACCACCATTATTCTTGAAGACAGTGACTTTGATGATCTCAAGGATGCTGAAGAAAAAAGAATTGGGACTGATCCTTATAATCGGGATACTGATGGAGACGGGATCATAGATGGGGAAGAAGTGCGTTTGGGGTTAAATCCCGCGAAGCAAGAGTTTCAGCCCGATGGCGTTGATACCGATTTAGACGGTCTTCCCGATGAATTGGAGGTGCGTATCGGGACCGCGCCCGATAATAATGACACTGATCAGGATGGCGCTCCTGATAGGTATGAAATTGATAACGGAACCGATCCGAAAGTGGCAGACGTGGGATATCGCGATACGGATCGTGATGGTCTTCCCGATATGGTAGAGGAGAAGATGGGTACAAGCGTAACAAACCCCGATACCGACGGGGATGGATTTAAGGATGGGGACGAAGTCCTTCATGGTTATAACCCGAAAGGAGAGGGGAAATTGTAAGGACTAGGATATAAGGACTAAAATGTGCTACAATACACAATACTAATCCCTAGTCCCTAACCCCTAACTACTCAACCCATATGTTCGATGATCAAAATGCGCCAACTAATTTGCCAACCGGGGAACCGGAAGACATGTTTGAAAAAGTATCGCCCGCCCAAACTCCGGTGCGGCCGGAGTTTCAGTCGGGCAGGCCCGCCCATTCGCCTCAGGCGAATCAGTCAGGCAAGCCAGCCCCTGTTTCTCTTTCAACTGCTGCTGGCTCCACGGATACTTCAGATATTGAAAAACTGGCAGAAGCGGAAGCGGAGATTAAGCCACCCCTTATCGGATCAAGAAAAGTCATGATTGTAGCAGGAGTGCTTATCGGAGTATTGGTACTTGTTGGTATTGCCTTTGGCATTATTCGTTTTGCGCAAAGGGCTGCGCTTCCGGCGCCGGAAAAATCCCCGAGCGTTCTCCCGACCTCGGAAGAGAACCAATCCGTCGCACCTCTGGTTTCTACTGAAGAACAGTTCTCACCCTCTCTACAGTCAGTTCCTTCAGAAGAGCAAGCACCGGAGTCAAATGTACGAGAGGAACCCACTCCTGTAGTTGATGTTGATACTGATGGAGACGGACTTATAGATACAGAGGAGCGACGACTTGGAACAAATCCAGCAGTAGCCGATTCGGATACAGACGGACTTTTTGATGGAGAAGAAGTGAACACCTATGGTACCGATCCACTCGATCCTGATACTGATGAGGATGGATTTTTAGATGGTACTGAAGTGCGCAGCGGATATAATCCAAAGGGACCGGGGAAACTCTTTACCGTCCCTTCGGGACAATAAAGAGAATTTTCAATGTTCAATTTTGCAATTTTCAATCAATGTATCAATGTAACAATGGTACATTGAACATTTATTGAAAATTGAGAATTGTAAATTGAATATTTATCAGCAATGAGAAATATTTCAGTATGTCCGAGCCATCAATTTACGTGATACCTGCAGAATATTATGGAGGTGCAGCGCCTAAAAAGCGCTCTTCTCCTGTTTCAGCTGCGCAGCAGGGTGGTTCAATATCTTCCGCGCGGAAACCTCGAGCGATTTCATCAGGAAAGACCTTTTTTATCGTTGTGGGCATTTTGTTTATTGTTGTTATTGGTGGTTCGGTTTGGTATTTTACGCGAAGCGCTTCGGTTCCTGTGCCGAGCGTTCCTTCCCCGGAACCGGTAGTTGCTCCGCCCCCTGCGGTAGTGCCGCCTGTTACTTCGGTTGTTCCGCCTCCGCCGGTTTCTCCTCCTACTGAACCCGAAACGCCGACTGCTGAAATTGCTCCTGCATCAGACGGACTCGCACTTTCTGAAGATCCGGACCGTGATGGATTGACCGAAGCTGAAGAAGTCGTCTATGGGACAAAATCAACACTCCCCGATACTGATGGGGACGGATATCTTGACGGTCATGAAGTTACTAATTTATATAATCCAAGCGGTGTTGCTCCACAAAAGCTCGAGCAAGCGGGACTTGCGGTAAGCTACGCTTCTTCACAACTTGGTTTCGATATTCTGTATCCGCGCACCTGGCGTGCTAATTCGGAAAATGGCGATCGGAATATCGTATTTCAGGCGACCGATGGGGAGTCCATCTCACTTACCTTTGTAGATAATCTTACTCAAGCGTCGTTTGAGGATTGGTTAAAAGTTCAAGAACCAAATGTAACGCTTGTCCCTTGGACCGAGAATAAACAAGGGCGTCGGGGGTTCAAAGCAGGGGAGGTTGCCATATATCTTGAGGGGGCAGGAAGTCGTGTTGCCGTGTTGCGTTATAATCCTATCGTACCGGAAGCGGTTCGGTATCGTGCCACGCTTTCCATGATGGCGGATAGTTTCTCTGTGCACCCATGAGCGCAATCCCCGCCGTCATTCTGAGAAAGTCCGCCGGCTGGCGGACGACGAAGAACCCCTCGCGTATGCGAGCACACATTCGTGTGAGATCCTTCGCGGAGTGCAACCCCGCACCGAGCTCCGCTCTGGTGCGTGGGCTCAGGATGACACCGGACCTCCATTCTATAGCGGTGAAAATAATCAAGCGTGGATGTCGAGTCGTTGGTTGTTTCAAAGGTGTGACCGTTGCGGTAGTTTTTATTGGTGACAAGAAAATGTGTGAGTTGAACCGTCAATATCGCGGAAAAAATAAAACCACGAACGTGCTTTCGTTTCATGGCGATGGCACGGATCTCGGTGATATATTTATCTCCATGCCAGAAGCGAAGCGTGAAGCAAAGAAATATGGCTGGACATTGCGTTATGAAATAGCGCGGCTCGCGTTGCATGGATTCCTCCATCTATTGGGATATGACCATGAGAAAGAAGGGGAGGCGAGGAAGATGGAAGCAGTAGAGGTCAAGACACTTGCAAATTTTTAATTTTCAATTTGCAATTTCCAATCAATGTTTCAATGTTTCATTGGACATTCATTGAAAATTGAGAATTGTAAATTGAAAATTCCAATCATAAGATTACTATGCTTAGCATCACACGTTTATTCAAAAGCTTTCACTATGCCTCTCGGGGTATTATTATTGCGTGGAGAAGCGAGCAGAGTTTTCGAATTCAAATTCTCGTGGCGGTGCTCGTATTCCTCCTTGCGGCGTGGTTACCGGTCTCGCTTGGACAGGCAATCGTTCTTCTTATGCTTGTTATGTTGGTACTTACCCTTGAGCTCATTAACAGCATTCTGGAACGGTTTGTAGACGTGTTTAAGCCGCGTATTCACCCAATGGTAGAGGAGATTAAGGATCTTATGGCCGGGGCGGTGCTTATTGCCTCAGTAGGAGCTTTGATTGCCGGTCTTCTGATTTTTGTACCATACTTCATTTGAATTGAACCCCGCGCCTTAATTGGGTTTTGGCGCGAAGCGCCATCTGACTCAAACTATGTAGATACGTTTCGCTACCTCTTAGGTATGTTCGAATTTATTGGCCTGGTTTAACATATACCCGATTAAGGCGCGGGGTGAACACAAAATGTGTTCAATATATCCACATTGACACCTTTGCAGATGGTGTTTTTTAGTCTACACTTAGGTACGGGTTAACTTTCCAAATTGAATTTCCAAGAACACTTTATGCCAACTCACGATCAAGATTTTATTGTAGGCCTTGATATTGGATCTACTGCGGTCCGCATCGCGGTTGCTCAGCGTGCGCCGGAAGGAGAAGGGGGAGGAGGATTGCAGGTTGTCGCAGTATCCGAGGTCCCTGCTGCCGGGATTTCAAAGGGTATGATTTCTTCGATCGAAGATGCGACCGCCGCAGTCTCTCTTTGCATTGAGAAAGTTGAGCGGATTTTGGGTGCGCCGCTTGAACATGCATGGGTGGGAATTTCCGGGTCGCATATTCTTACTGAAGAATCACGCGGGGTAGTTGCAATAGGAAAACCCGACGGGGAAATCACAGAAGAAGATGTCGAGCGCGCAATTGAAGCAGCCCGAACCGTTGCGACGCCCTTGAACTATGAAATACTCCACGTGATCCCAAAGAGTTTTACTGTTGACGGGCAATCAGGAATAAAAGATCCTATTGGCATGACAGGAATTCGGCTTGAGGTTGAAGCGCAGATTATTCAAGGATTAACCTCTCAGATTAAAAATCTCACCAAATGTATTTATCGAACCGGATGTGATATTCAGGATCTTGTCCTCTCAATTCTTGCAACCTCGGAGGCCGTTACAAGTGCTCGTCAGAAAGAGCTTGGGGTTGCGGTTGTAAATATTGGCGGTGGGACTACAAGTTATGCCGTATTTGAAGAGGGGGATTTACTGACTACCGGGGTTATCCCTATCGGTAGCGATCATATTACCGCGGACATCGCGATTGGTCTGCGTACCTCAATTGATGTTGCGGATCGGGTCAAAATTGAGCATGGTACGGTACTCCCTAAAGAGCTTACGAAAAAAGAAGAGATCAATTTGGAAGAACTTGGAGGCGAGCAAGAGACCGTGTCCCGAAAGTATGTTGCAGAAATTATACAGGCGCGTGTTGAAGAACTTTTTGAGCGGATTGATCGCGAGTTCAAAAAAATCGGACGCTCGGGTATGCTCCCTTCCGGTACTATTTTTACCGGCGGAGGGGCAAAATTATCCGGGCTTGTTGAATTTGCAAAACAAAAATTACGCCTTCCCGCCTCCCTTGGATATCCAAGCGGGGTTTCCTCGGTTCTTGATCGCGTAAGCGACCTATCGTTTACTACCGCGATTGGACTTACCGTCTGGGGCGCAGAGATGGAGCGCGCGCGAGCTCCAAGAGGGACGCTGTCTCGGTTGATATCCCGAAAAGGGTTTGGTCGTGCGATGAGCGGCGTGAAAAAAATATTTAAATCGTTAATACCGTAATATGCCAGAGGTGAAACCGGAAATTGAAACGTTTGCAAAAATCAAAGTGGTAGGAGTAGGAGGATCAGGAGGATCAGCGGTGAATCGAATGGTTCGTTCGAAAATCCGCGGGGTCGAATTTATCGGTATGAATACCGATTTGCAGGCGCTTCATTATTGTCTTGCGCCCACAAAGCTACAGCTTGGGAAAACCATAACCAAGGGTCTTGGTTCCGGGATGGATCCTGAGATGGGGCGGCGGGCCGCAGAAGAATCTCAGAACGAAATTCGAGATCTTCTGAAAGGGGCTGACATGGTATTTATCACCTGCGGGTTGGGCGGGGGAACCGGTTCCGGAGCGGCGCCGGTGGTTGCCGAGATTGCGCGGGATCTCGGAGCGCTTACGGTTGCGGTCGTTACCAAGCCGTTTGGATTTGAAGGAACACAGCGGAAAGAAATTTCAGAGCGCAGTCATGATGAGCTTACCGAAAAAGTGGATACGATTATTACTATTCCCAATGATCGGGTGTTGCAAATTATCGATAAAAAAACATCCCTGCTTGATGCATTTGAAACCGTTGATGATGTGCTTCGACAAGGCGTGCAAGGTATTTCCGAACTGATTACGGTTCCCGGGCTCATCAACGTAGATTTTGCCGATGTCAAAGCAATCATGTCGCATGCGGGTTCCGCACTTATGGGAATCGGGCGCGCCGCAGGAGATAATCGCGCGATGGAGGCGGCAAAAGCGGCAATTGCTTCTCCGCTTCTGGACGTATCAATTGATGGCGCAAAAGGAATACTCTTTACGATCGCGGGTGGTGCGTCTCTTTCAATGTTTGAAGTGAATGAGGCCGCAAAGTTGATTACCGCAAATGCCGATTCCGGAGCAAGAGTGATTTTCGGTGCGGTGCTTGATGAGGGGCTTAAAGATGAAGTCAAAGTTACGGTTATTGCAACGGGATTCTCCGGATCGCTTGCGCCTATGCCGTTTATGGCGGGAAAATCAGTATCAACTGCTCCTACTCGTTCCTATGCACCGTCCAAGCAAGAGCATGTGGAGCGTAGAGGTGACCGTGTTGAGCGCAAAGAAGAATCTCGTCAAAGCGGGACATCCTCACAAGCTCCGGCGTCAACTATGAAAAGTTTTGAAGCAAAACCAATCAGGCGGGAAGAACCGAAATCAGGATCATCCGCAAAAAACGATGACGAAGATCTTGAGATCCCTGCGTTTATTCGGAGGAAATTGGGGAATTAGGGGCGAGGGGATGGAAAGGTATCATACAAACAGTCCCGCTTAGCGGGACTGTTTTTGGTCATATAACAGCTCGAGATTTGACATTTTGTCCAAAATATGCTATGATTAACATAGTTCATTAAAATGGGTTCCTGGCTTTTTTTCAGTAGCAATTTATGGCTTTTGAAAGAAAGCCGGGAAAGTATCCCGGTTAACAACCATCCACGGTACGCCTTAGGGGTAGTTTTCCCGAAAGGTAAGCCAAGGAGGATACGCAGATGCCAAAGAAACTCGGACTCGATCAGTTTGTAGGATTGGCCGCGGCGGTAGTGGCGCGGCTCCCTCGGGATCTCGATCCCGACATCGCACAGCGCTGGACGGAAGGTGATGGTCAGGTCGCGCTTCACGATGCGCTGGACCTCGCCCTCCGCAACGGCCCGCCCCTGCCCGTCGACCCCAACGCCTGGGTGGACACGTTCGACCTCACGCAGGTCAAACTGCGTTATTTCGATCTCGTGATCGACCCCACGCAGACGATCGAGCAGGGTGTCACGGCGGGCGAGTACAACTACGTCCACCCCGCGCACACGACCGCGGTCTTCGGCGTCCACCAGAAGATCACGGGCGCGAAACCCGTCAACGTCAGGGTCAAGGCCTTCTGCATCGGCCGCAATGCCACCCGCGAGCAGGCCATCCGGCTGCGTGCGCGCTTGAACCTCGGCGCCACCTGCATCCAGCACGAACTCGCGCTCGGAGCCCAGCACAAGAACGCTCAGCGCGACCTCAACTGGATCGTCAACCCGGACGACGTGGTCCTCGTGGACGGCAACCAGTATGTGTCGTACCTCAACGGCAATCCCGACGACCGGCGCCTCTACCTGAGCAGCGCCGGCGGCGAGTGGGGCGGCGACACCTGGTTCCTCGGGCTCGCCAGCGAGCCCGCCTAAATTCCGCGAAGCGGAAATTTGGCGGGCAAGTAGCCCTTGGGCTCTTGGATTCTCGGCCCTCCGTGAATCCTTGGTCCCTCCGGCTAGCCCTTTGATTCACCCCGCATCAGTACGATCCCCCTTGGGATACGACTGGTGCGGGCGCTTTATTTTATGATACACTATTTTTGGATAGTAAACGAAACAGTCCACGGTCAATGATTTGGCTTTGGGCGGTTGAAATCTGGGTGTGCCGAAAAAGCCAGAATCGCGGCGGGTATTGCCTTCTGTGAGCGTGCAACGGCACAACTCTAAAAATGAAAATACTCGGTACAAGATGCTAGGGAGATAACATCTTCAAATACGATACAGCCCGGAGAGTCCCGACGTAAAGTCGGGGTCCCGCATTCTGATTTAAAGGATAGGGATATTCAAAGGGCAGTGATATTGATGGCATCATGTATAAAGGTAGGGTGGTCCTCGTGGACGGCAACCAGTATGTGTCGTACCTCAACGGCAATCCCGACAACCGGAACCTCAACCTGAACAACGCCGACAACGAGTGGAACGACAACACCTGGTTCCTCGGGCTCGCCAGCGAGTCTTTCATTCTTCCCCGATCCCCAGTGGAGTCGGGGAAGTTTGTTTTTGCGGAGTCATTTTTTTTATCCATGCCCCAAGCATAATTCCAATTGCAGAAAGCTTTTGGGCAAGCGGTGTATATTGATTTGTTTCCAACCCCTTTACCTCCCAGAGAATTGTGATAAAGTATTTGAGATAATCCAATTGCTTACTGATTTGAATGAGCAATGATAGTTTTTCTTCCCGTTTGGTGTATTTTGCAGTAAGGGTTATTGCAAGCAAATCACTGAATAAGTTGTCTATTTTTATGCAAATCGTGTATCTCGTAAGCCGCGGCAGATGCGGTAAATAACTATGCCACATCAAGTAAGCATTTTTGAGTTCGCTCAGGATCGGGATTTCGGAAGCAGTGGGGGGGGGGGTTACTAGAATTCGTTTGGAGCATAAGTTTGAAGATATTATTTCATTAGAAAATTTATTTTGCGCATGGCAAGAGTTTATTCGAGGTAAGCGGGGAAAACCGGACGTGCAACTGTTTGCCCGTAACCTCATGGATAACATCCTAGCACTTCATGAAGATTTGGCAAACAAGACCTATGTGCATGGCGGGTATCACAGCTTTCGCATCTGCGATCCCAAACCTCGCCATATTCACAAAGCATCAGTCCGTGACCGATTGCTTCACCACGCGATCTATCGCGTACTCTATCCATTCTTTGCCCGTACCTTTATTGCCGATTCGTTTTCCTGCCAAGAAGATAAGGGAACGCATAAAGCATTGAACCGTTTCCGTGCGATGGCGTATAAGGTAAGCCGCAATCACACATGCACATGCTGGGTACTCAAATGCGATATCAAGAAGTTTTTCGCAAGCATTGATCAGGAGGTGCTCATTGAAATTTTGAAAAAATATATTCCCGACAAGGATATCATTTGGTTGTTAGGGAATGTTATTGAAAGCTTTATTATCGTGGATTCCCGCGTACGCGGGAATGACAAGGGAAGGATAGGTCTTCCCCTTGGCAATCTTACCTCTCAGTTATTTTCAAACATCTACATGAATGAATTTGATCGGTTTGCGAAGCACAAACTCAAAGCCCGCTGTTATATACGCTATGCGGATGATTTTGTATTGCTTTCGGAGAGTAGGGAGTGGCTCGCCGCACAGATTTCTCTCATACGTGATTTTCTAGGTAGACAATTACATCTTACGCTTCATCCGAAGAAAATTTTCATTAAAACATTTTCATCAGGAGTAGATTTTCTTGGGTGGACACATTTTATTGATCATCGAGTGCTGCGCACTACTACAAAACGGCGCATGATGTGGCGTTTGCAGGCGCATCCGGCTCAAGAGACATTGCAATCGTATCTTGGACTATTACGCCACGGTAGTACGTTCACGATGCGGCAGGATGTTTTGCAAGCGTATTGGGTATGGAAAGAGTAGGGTTGCGTTTTGCACAGGACGTTATCCACAGAGGAAATTTTTTACTGTGCGAAACGGGAAAATTGTATCGAAATGAAGGGGGTTTTTTCAGATTTGACACAGTAGGGAGGGGATAGCGTACAATGGTAGGGAACGAGAGTTGTTTTCTGCCAGTACCTCACACAAAAACAAAAACAAGGAGGTATCTTTTTTTCGCTCTAAAATAATGCGAATGTATACGAATCGGCATTCGAATGCATTCGAATAGTATTAGCATCCATTAGTATATAATATGTCACCAATCGCATCTCCCACATTTGCTACAAAGCAGGATATTCAGAATGCCCGAACGGTAACGAAAGAAGAAATTTGGAGAGATGGCCGCGAGCTTGGATTTGCCGATAATGCGATCCGGGTCATTGAGAAGCGCTATCTTGTACGCAACGAGCGTGGCGAGGTTGTTGAAACGCCTAAGGGAATGTTTCAACGCATGGCGCGCGCGCTTGCGGAGGTAGAGCATCGTTATGGCGCAAACGAAGAGCAAGTGAAATTGTGGGAGCAAGCATTTTATAACGTACTTTCTCATTTTGAATTTACCCCTGCCGGACGAACGATTACCAACGCCGGCGGACCGACCCGTGTGGTTGCCAATTGTATTGTGCTTCATTTTGACGATAGCATGGACGGAATCTTTGGAACGCTTCATGACGCTTCACTTTTGCAACAAGCAGGATCAGGCCTCGGGTTTGCCTGGCATCTTTTGCGCCCCGCAGGAACAATGACGATCGCATCTCGCGGACAAGCATCAGGCCCGGTTTCATTTTTGCATGCATACAATACCGCATTCGGGGTTATTAAACAGCAAGGGCGGCACGGCGCAAACATGGGAGTCATGCGGGTAGACCATCCGGATATTTTGGAATTTATTGATTGTAAGCGAAAAGAAGGGACGATTGTGAACTTTAATATTTCGGTCGGCATGACTGACGATTTCATGGCCGCGGTGAAAGCAGATACAAAGGAGCCATGGTTGTGCGAATGGAAAGGTAAGAAGATGAAACCAAGGATTATTCAGCGCAATAATCGTGGCGCGTATTTAGGACACGAAGACGTTACCCTTACTGCGCGCGAGCTTATGGATCGAATTGTGGAATCTGCGTGGCAAAATGGCGAGCCCGGGATTTTATTTCCGGATGCGGCAAATCGGACAAACCCTGTGCCTTCGCTCGGACGGCTTGAGGCAACAAATCCATGTGGTGAGCAGTGGCTTCACGACGGCGATGTCTGTAATTTGGGCTCGATCAATCTTGCGAAGTTTGTGAAAGACGGCGCAATTGACGAGGAACATTTGCGGTATGTAACTTCGGTGGCAACGCGGATGCTTGACAATGTGGTAGACGTATCTGACTTCCCGGTTGAAAAAGTGAACAAGCGATTTCGGGACAATCGTCGGGTCGGGCTTGGTATTATGGGGTTTGCCGATATGCTGTATCAGCTTGGCGTTCCGTATAACTCTCCGGAAGGATTTGCAACCGCGGAGCGGGTTATGAAAATTGTAAATGACGCGTCGCATGATACGTCTCAGCAACTCGCAACTCAAAAAGGAGTATTTCCTAATTGGGAAAAGAGTATTTTCGGACCCTCAGGACAGAATCGCATTCAACGCAACGCGGCGCTTACGACTGTTGCGCCGACCGGTTCAATCTCGATGTTTTTCGATTGTTCCTCAGGAGTCGAACCGTTTTTCGCGCTTGCCTTTAAGAAAGAAAATATCATGGGCGGGGATAGCTTGAATTATACCAATCCTTATTTTGAGCAAGTGCTTAAAAAGCGCGGGCTTTGGACTGAGGAGCTTGCGGCAGATATTCTTTCGACCGGATCCATCGCGCATCGTACTGATCTGCCGGAGGATATTCGACGAACGTTTGTGACGGCTATGGATATTTCGGCAGAGGATCATATTCGCATGCAAGCCGCATTTCAAAAGCATACGGATAATTCAATCTCAAAAACGATTAACTTCCCGAACTCTGCTACCCGCGACGATGTGCGTGCGGGATATATGATGGCATGGGAACTTGGATGCAAAGGCGGGACCGTGTATCGCGACGGGAGCCGCGACGAGCAGATATTGAATCTCAACAACCGACCCGCCCCGACTTCTGCAGAGCAGAAGTCGCAGTCGGGCAAGCAGGAAACAGCTAATGCGACTGCGACGGCACAGACCGTACAAGTGCTTGAGCCGAGACCGCGTCCGGAGATTTTGCGAGGCACGACCTATAAGATGAAAACCGCGTACGGTAATCTCTATATTACGATTAATGAAGACGAGCATGGGCCGTTTGAGGTATTTTCGCAAATGGGCAAAGCCGGAGGATTTTTCGGCGCAAATCTTGAAGCAATTTGTCGCATGATTTCTCTTTCCTTGCGCTCGGGTGTGCATATTGATTCCGTGATTCGCCAGGTAAAAGGCATTCGCGATCCTCAGCCAAGTTGGCATAAAGGTGAGATGATACTGTCGTTGCCGGATGCGATCGGACAGATTCTTGAGAAGCACATGAAGCAATCCCAGAATAAACTTGATTTGCAATGGGGAACGGGCGATCAAGCGGTCGGGAGTCAACCCACACGGCTCGTACTTGAGAAAGCAAGCGGTGGCGTGATGGACAGCGGATTTGCGCCGGCATGTCCTGATTGCGGAGGAATGTTGGCATTTCAAGAAGGATGCGCAAAATGCGGGGCCTGCGGGTTTTCTAGGTGCGGGTAAATAGGAATATTTTTATATGGCAGAAGATAATAAAGAAGTATTAGAGGCAATCAGCGCGCTGTCTTCACATGTGGATACTCAGATTAAGGAGGAAATAGGAAAGGTGAAGACTGAATTGATGGACCATGTAACGCGAACCGTGGCCAATGCGACGCTTACCACCCGAGATCCTCGAGTATCGAAAGTAGTATTAAAGTTGCGCGATAAGAATGTATTTAGCGTGCAGGATGTGCAAGATATTCTCGCATCACCCGTTGCCATGTAGGCAGTTTTTTAGGAAAGTGCATGTAGCGCGGGGGCTTGTCCCCCGTTTTTCAATTTTTCCTCCCCTTAGGGTAAGGGGAGGTGAGCCACCGCCGGATGGCGGGGCGAAGGAGGGGTTACGAGACCCGCCTCTGCTACCGACGCGCATACCTCCGCTTCGCTTCGGCTCTGTGGCACCAGCAGACTCGGCGGGTTGTTACTGCTTGCGAAATTCTGAAAGAATTTCGAGCCAGTAACAAAAAAAGCGGGAGGGATGAGCGCATCCGACCCGCAAAGGTGGCGTAAGAGCGTGAGCGTTATCGAAAGAACCCGTGGCCAACGATTGGCATGGCCGCCGCGATGCCAAACGCGCCAAGTACGATCGCGCCCTTGTCGGAGCAGGACACGCAAAGCATGTTGGTGAATCCTCCTTCTCCAAGCAGATCCACTTCAAGGTCAGGCGCGCTCACACACGGAATCAGTTCGCCTTCCATGCGGATTGCCCAATTCGGGTGCATTGCGACAATTGCCGGCAACTCCTGTCCCATGCCGATGAGGTTCTGTCTGTGGAGTTTGGGGGTGACGTAGATCGCGCGCTGATCTTTGAACTTGCGTCCAAGTTCGCAGACCGCCCAGCGCAGGCCCTTGCGCCGCACTTGCGCGCCCTCGCGTTGCCGTACATATTTACCCGCGAGTATCAGGCCGCCCGCTCGTTCGGTATGCAGTACGCCATGCATGTACTTGCACGCGAGCACATTGCGGGTAAGCGTCTCGATCAGCTCGCCCGTGTCCGAAAGCAGGGTTATGCAGGGCAGTGCTTCGTCTTCTGTGGCCGGGCGCTCCGGCGGATCCCCAAGCTCGCGGATCGCGGCCTCCGTGATGGTCAGATCCTTCCAAACCACCTCGTTGATTTGAAGCAGGAGGCGAATCTGTTCTTGGGGCGAAGTGAAGATGTATCCTTCCCGCACCCATGTTTCAAGCTGGGTGCGGGGAAGCCTTTTTCTTTTTTTGCGACTCCGGTGGCGGCCCCAATCCTCATCCAGAATCGGGGTGTACTGGCGTTGTCTTGACATGGGTTACCTCGTTTTGAAAAAGCGCCGTGGCGTATCTCGCGGGAACTTCGGATGTTCGGGCGAGGGGTCACCGGTCAGTGCACCTCCACAGTTCTGGCACCAACGACCCTTGCGGGTCATCTTCTGGCAGTGCGGGCACTCCACCCTGTTAATCTGCGGCACAGGGTTGGCGCTACGCGCTTGGGCGAAGATGGGCAAGTCATCCTTTGTCGTAGGAATTTGACGATCTCCACCGTAGTTAAGATAGTAGTAGAAGCCAAGGGCGGCTACTACTATATCCACCATCACTCTCGCTACGACACATGCCGCGATCAACTCCGAAGCGGGATTGATTCCCTTGTCCTCGGCGAGGAGGACGAACGCCAATGCCGTGAATAACCCCATCACAACATACAACACATACAATCCCAGCCCTATTGCCATCAGGCAAGTTTTACTTTTCGGCATTTTTTTCCTGCCTTTCCTGGTTTGATGAGGCGGAAGCCCTAGGCGATGATGAGGAGAACGCCAACGATGATCGCGGTTGCTCTGCCGCCGATGATGCCAAGGATGAACGAAATCGCGCCGAGAGTTCCGCAGATTTTTGCGATGACATCATCCCCCTTCCATCCGTCGTTGTGCATCAAGGCGCATCCCTGAAGCAGGGGAAGGGTGGCAAGGCACAGTTTCGTGGTAAAGCGCTTCATGTTCGTGTTTTCCTTCTTTCTTTGTGAATGTCAACGAGCGATCTCTCTATTGGTAACCATATCCCATGTTCGCAATATTGTCAATGTTTTTCGTCACTTTTTTGACCAAATTTGACAACATATTTTTGCTGTGGTACTATGTATGTGTTAAGAAAAATTGACAACAACTATGACTAAAAAATCAACAAAGCTTGGATTAGAACGAGATTTGTTTCAATTTGGTTTTGATAAGAAGCGCGCCGCGATATATTTGGCACTTTTGCAATTGGGAAAAGCGCCGGTACAGGCCGTGGCAAAAGCCGCAGGGGTTAAGCGCACTACGGCCTACAGTATTTTAAAAGGGCTTGAAGAAGAGGGACTCGTGAGTAGAGCACGCGAGGGGAAAAAGCAAATTTTTGTTGCGGAAAACCCTTCTCAGATGATGTCACGATTTGAAAGCAAAAAAACAGCGCTTGAGCTTTTACTCCCTGAACTGAGTTTGTTGTACAGTGAAATATCCGCCAAGCCGCGTGTTCGTTTTTACGAAGGCGTGGAAGGGATTAAGACGATTCTCGAAGATACGCTTATCAGTCGTCCAAAAGAACTTTTAGATTTTACCTCACTCGATGATTTGGTGAATGTCTTTGGCGATTATATGAAAAGTTATATTAAGCGGCGAGTGGCGCTTGGTATTCCCGTGCGCAGTATCACGACCGATACGCCGCTTGCTCGAAAATTCAATGCGCGATATTTTACCGGAGTCGACTCTGTTGCCATACCCAACACGCGGTTTTTGTCTCCGGATAAATTCATTTTTAAAACAGACATAAACATTTACGCTAATAAAGTTGCCATTGTGTCGCTCAAAGAAGAGGAATTAGTGGGCGTTATTATCGAAAGCGCCGTAATTGCGGATACTCATAGAAGTATTTTTGAGCTCGCCTGGCACGCGGCAGGGATGAAGTTGTAAATAAAAAAAAGCGCCGTGGCACAGATCTCGTTGGAGCGGGAGACGAGAGTTGCATACGGGCGCGAGGAGCAAGTGATGCCGTGGCTATTACCACGGACAAGGAAACAGTGGGAAGCCAACGCAGTGGCCGACAGCGATTGCGATTACGCACGCAGTGCCGCAGTAGACGGCCCAAAGGCCGATCAGGAGGAAGCACAAGATAAATGCCGTGTTGACTTGTTTTACACGTGCTGACTGCGTAGGCGTTGTATGTGCAATCCAAGCGAGGAAGAATGCAGCGCACGCGGTAAGTACGAACACGGTCGCGACAAGCTGCGGTGAAAGAGCGCGCATGAAAACCCCCTGGTTTGTAGTCATCGCGAACGATCCTCGATGCGAAGATTCGCCAATTCTGCGATGATAATGTCATCATCCTATAAGAATTGGTTTTTGTCAATAGGGGATGGATTTGGTAGAATGAATATACAAAAAGAAAGACCTGCCAGTTAAGGCAGGACTTTCAGAAGCTCCAGCTTGGTGCGAGAACTTGAGCATGGCTTATCATCATTTTTATATTACCACAAGCTTCTATTAGTGTCAAGGGATAGTTTTCCACATTCTAAATCAAAGAGCATTGGACCCGAGGGGATTCGAACCCCTGGAGCATTGGATGATAAGCCATGCTCCGCACCGAGCTGGGCCCAATGCCGCCGATATTATACCATATGGAAAAAGGTTTGGTAATGATTTATTGGGGTTACGGGAAGGGGAAAAGTACGGCCGCGATTGGGCTGGCTTTGCGTGCGTTGGGACAAGGCAAGCGAGTTTTGTTTATGCAATTTATGAAAGGCGGGGCAGAGGCGGGATGGGAGACCGGAGAGGGGAAGATGTTTACCCGCCTAAATTTTGCTTCGCAAAACTTAAGCGGGCAAGAGAATGGTTTGCTTCCGCGGTGTGCATATGTAGAATTTCGCGTGGTGGGCAAAGGATGGGTAAGAATTCTTGGAGATGCAAAGCCGATTGAAGATCATGAGCAAGCCGCGCGGGAAGGCCTTGCCTTCGCAAAATCACAAATCACAAATCACAAATTCCAAGTGGTGATATTGGATGAGATATTATCTGCCGTGGATAGCGTGCTTTTGAGCGTGGACGATATAAAAGAACTTATCCGCGCAAAACCGCCACAGGTGCATTTGCTCATGACCGGGCACAACGAATATCTCGAGCTTGCCGAGCTGGCCGACCTGGTAACCAAGATGGAAAAAGTAAAACATCCGTACGATAAAGGGGTGTTGGCGCAGAGGGGGATTGATTTTTAGTTGTTAGTTTTTAACAATACCCCTCTCCCCGCGGGAGAGGTCGGGGTGAGGGGACAATATGTCAAATGTTAAATTCGCCCGCACACTCCGCCATACACAAACAAATGGGGAAAGAAAATTGTGGAGTTTTTTGCGCGGTCGGCGACTCGGCGGATATAAATTTAGACGTCAGCATCCTATCGGTCCGTACATTGCGGATTTTTGTTGTGAAGAGAAATTTTTAATTGTGGAAATTGATGGAAGTCAACACGGAATGCAAACAGAGAAAGATGCGGTACGTACTCGCTATTTAGAAAGTCAAGGATATCGAGTCGTACGATTTGGAGCGGACACCACGCTAAGAGAAACAGAAGCGGTACTTGAAACTATTTTAACGAAACTTAAAACGGAAGCCCTCACCCGGCCTGCGGCCACCCTCTCCCACACGGGGAGAGGGAATCGATCGCGCCTCCTCTCCCCGCGGGGAGAGGGGAGGGTGAGGGGCAATAAATAAAAAAAGCGCCGTGGCACAGATCTCGTTGGAGCGGAAGGCGAGATGTGCGCGCACGGACGCGGAGGAGCGATTGGCCAGTACCGGTTAGCCAGGACCTGGTATGAGTCGCATGAGGCGTTCGCAGGTCAGGCCGCGGTCGGCGAAACGGGTGATGATCGGAGAAGCGATCAGGAAAGTCACGAAGCTGGCGACGAATCCGATTAGGATCCACGGGCTGGGTTGCGGGGACAACACCACGGAGATTGCCATGACGATGGCCATGGCTACCGTCATGCCAAACGACAGAAATCCGAGGGCAGTGATACCACACACAAGGCGATTTTGCATTGAGAGACCTCCTTCTGGTTAGGGTTCGTCCTAATCATATAGAGGTTGAGTATTTTTGTCAACCGCAGATGGGTTTGGTAGAATATATTATATGACCTTTGCTCAAAAAGTATTTCAAGTTGTTTCAAAAATCCCTCATGGGAAAGTGATGACCTATGCCGCGGTGGCAAAAGCCGCAGGGCGGCCGCGGGCGTACAGAGCCGTGGGGAATGTTTTAAATAAGAACCCGCGGCCCATTGAAATACCCTGCCATCGCGTGGTAAAATCAGATGGCAAGGTGGGAGGATACGTGGGTGGAATTTATAAAAAAGTCCGACTATTACAGCAAGAAGGAATACCAATTTATAACAACAGGATTGCTATCACCTAACCCCTAGAACCTAATCCCTCGATATGAGCGAGTTTCGCAAAACCATCTTTATTTCAATCATCATCAGCATTGTCGTGGGTACATCTTCCGGCGTGGCCGGTGGTATTGTGGCCGCGCAGATTGCTTCGGGAAATATTGGTAAGGATTTTCTGGCTGCATTGCCGCCAAGCCTGCGAGGATTATTGCCGTCTCATAATTCATCACCCCCTCCTCAATCCTCCCCCATTAAGGGGGAGGAAGAAAAAGAAAATTCCCCTCCCTTGGCGGGAGGGGTGCGGGGAGGGGGGCAGGATGAGAGCGTGAATGACTCAACCGTTGACGTGGTACAGCGCGTTTCACCCGCAGTGGTATCGGTGGTGATTAGCAAAGAAGTGGCACAGCGTAGCACGGCATCGCCGTTTCCCGAGGATTTGTTCAGGCAGTTTGGATTTGAAATTGACACCCCTCAACCGCAGGAGCAACCCCAACCGCAAAGCCCGCCCAAAAAACAGCAAGTGGGAGGCGGGAGCGGATTTATTGTGAGCGCGGATGGATTGATTGTGACCAATAAGCATGTGATTTACGACGATGCGGCAAGTTATACAGTAGTCACTTCGGACGGAAAGAGGTATGATGCAAAGGTGGTCGCACGCGATCCGTTCATTGATGTGGGATTTTTGAAAATTGAAGCAAAGAATTTGCCAACAGTCGTACTGGGAAATTCAGATACATTGCGAATTGGGGAAACAGTGATCGCGGTTGGTAACGCGCTTGCGGAATTTTCCAATACCATTACCAAAGGCGTGGTCTCCGGAGTCAAGCGCAGGGTTACCGCCGGCGGGCCCGGGATTGGCAATGAAGTAATTGAAGAGGCAATACAGACTGACGCCGCGATTAATCCGGGAAATTCCGGCGGACCGCTTGTGAATTTACGCGGCGAAGTTATTGGCATTAATACCGCAGTGTCGCAGGCCGGACAGAATGTTGGTTTTGCAACTCCGATCAATCAGGTAAAGGGTCTTGTGGAGAGCGTGAAAAAAACAGGTAGGATTGTCAGGCCGTGGCTTGGAGTTCGCTATATTATTATCACGCCCGAGATAAAAACAGAGAATCAATTGCCGGTTGATTATGGCGCGCTCGTTGTACGCGGCGATCGCGGGGCACAACTTGCGGTAATTCCGGGTTCGCCGGCAGATAAAGCCGGAATTCGGGAGAACGATATTATTTTAGAGATTGATAAGATAAAAATTACCATGGACGCGCCGCTTGCCAATCAAATTCAGAAGCACAAACCCGGACAGACAGTAACGCTGAAAGTATTAAGTCAAGGTAAAGAGAAAGAGGTGAACGTGGAGCTGGAAGAATTGAAGCAATAAGCAGAGTAGGCAGATTACGCAGATTAGGCACAATGCTTACTCTGTTTACTCTGCTTAACTTGCTTAATCTGCTGGAAATGTATGAAACGTACTAAAATCGTCGCAACGATCGGCCCGGCGTCGGAGAAACAAGCGACGCTTGAGAAAATGATGCGCGCGGGAATGAACGTGTGTCGTTTAAATATGTCGCACGGAACGTATGAGTGGCATGGACGGGCGATTCGTACAATCCGCAAGGCAGCTAAAAAAGTAGGGGAGCCGGTTGCGATTCTTTTAGATTTACAAGGGCCGAAAGTGAGGATCGGGGAGTTGAAAGTTGAAAGATTAAAGTTGCAAATGGGTGAGCGGGTGGTGTTTACGACCGCGAAGGGGAATGCAAAAAAAATCCCTATCGGCGTGCCGAATTTTCATAAATATGCCAAAAAGGGTTCTCATCTTTTAATTGCCGACGGCACGATTGAATGTGTGGTGGAAGAAATAAAAGGAAAAGATATTTATGCGCGCGTAACTCTTGGCGGTGAATTAAAATCACACAAGGGCATTGCGATCCAAGGAGTGTCGTTGCCGTTGTCGTCTTTGACCGCCAAGGATAAGAAAGATGTTCAATGGGGACGAAATCAGGATATTGATTTTGTGGCACTTTCGTTTGTAAAACGAGCGGCAGATGTAAAAGCGTTGCGAAGGTTGCTCAATCACGGACGTCATTTCGACCGAGCCGCGAGGCGAGTGGAGAAATCTCATATGATGAAGGGTGTGAGATCCCTCGACTACGCTCGGGATGACAATAATTTTGCGATTATTGTCAAAATTGAAACTCAGGAGGCCGTACGGAATTTTGATGAAATTTTAAAAGTGACGGACGCGGTAATGATTGCCCGGGGCGATTTAGGACTTGCCTTTGCTCCGGAAGATGTCCCTATTATTCAAAAGGAGCTTATTGAAAAATGTCGTCGTGCGGCAAAGCCCGTGATTGTGGCAACCGAGATGCTTGCTTCAATGGAGCGCAATCCTCGTCCTACGCGCGCTGAGGCCTCGGACGTGGCTAACGCGGTAGTTGATCATACGGATGCGACTATGCTTTCGGGGGAGAGTGCAAGCGGCGCGTATCCGATTGAAACCGTGCGCACCATGGCGCAAATTATAGAACGCACCGAATCCTCAAGATTTGATGATCTCTCAATCAGTATGCGAACAAGCCGCGGTGCGGGTGAAGAAGAAACTGCGCTCTTGGCTTCGGTATTGGCCCGTACGTCCAAGGCCGCGGCGATTGTGGCGGGATCGCTTACCGGACATACCGGGCGACTGCTCAGCCGTTATCGGACAGAGATGCCGCTGCTTGTTGGTTCGCCTGATCGTCGGGTAGTGCATCGTTTGCATCTGTCATGGGGCGTACAACCGTTTCTTATGCCAAAAGTAGCTACGGTCGATCGATTACTCAAGGAGCTTTTGAAACGAGCGCGCAGCGCTGGACTAAAACGCGGGGATAAGGTAGTGTGTGTAGGAAGCGAAAAAATCGCTCCACACGCCCAAAGCGTGGTAGGGATACGCACTATCTGATCCGCCCTGAAAGAGGTGTCCATGTACGGACCATATGTGAGTCGCGGCAGGCGAGTGTTGCGTGTTGTTTTGCTCCTTGCCTGCGTCCTGCTGGGTACGGTGTTTGCGATCACAGGACTCGCGGTCATTTCCTTGTTGGGCCCCACACTCTTCGGTCTTGTGGCAACGATTGTGGGGGTGGGATTGATTGTGCTGGCTTTTCTCAAACACGATCGTTGGCACGTAGTCCAGGACCGTCTTCGGTAGCAGTTCTTTTGGAAGGGGGCGTACTTCAGTAGGGAGGGGCTGGCATTTTCGTGTCAGCATTTTTATTTTTCTATGCTATACTATAGATTACGAACTATAGACCCACGACTTTGTTGATATGTCCACCCTTGCAACCAACCCACGCGCGAAATTTGACTATGATATCCTCAAAACATTTGAGGCGGGGATTGTATTGACCGGGCAAGAAGTGAAATCCGTGCGCAGCGGGCATGTTTCATTTAAAGGGGCCTTCGCAACGCTCACAGGAGAGGAAGTGTGGCTTTTGAATGCGCATATCAGTCCCTATCCAAAGGCGGGACGACTTGTAGGGTATGATCCCACAAAAAGCCGGAAGCTTTTATTGCATATTCGCGAGATCAAGGAGCTTGTCGGGAAGGTGCGAACCCAGGGCTTGACACTTGTGCCTATATCCTTGTATACTAGGGGACGCCGTTTGAAAGTAGAACTCGGGCTTGCCCGCGGACGCAAGAAATACGAAAAGCGGGAAGTGATCAAGAAGCGCGATGTGGAACGGGAAATTCGAGGAGCTTTAAAACGGAACGCTTGAGCCCCAAGGGGGTGACGGGCATCGATAGGAGTTTATAGTACTTTGACGCAGGTCGAGCAACTCTGTCCACTCGTTAAACGGTCGGGGAAATGATACTTGCAAAAACTGTATCTTCTGGTCGGCTCGCTCTTACTAATGTGTTCAACACATTTAGAGCACCGGCTTTTGCTCACGTCGCTTTCTAAGCCGCGTGACAGGATCTTCCAACTCCTCTAGGAAGGTACTCCTGTAATAAGAGGATGGATTATAGATGGCGTCTCGCGTCTATAGTCGAGATTTGCAGAGGCTATGAAGATGGATGTTTGCTTTCTTTAGGTCTATCTTTGAGATTAAAAGAAAGCTACGCCTGTAGTGTCGGATGCTAGCAATTCACTAGACGGGAGTTCAACTCTCCCCACCTCCACCATTTTTGTCGAAATTTTCAATAAGAAAATTTCGGTACAAAAATGAGTGTCCGCCTCAGGCGGGCACCAACGCAACATACCACAATGAGAATTTCAAGACATCGTCAAAAACCAAAACCGCTTGTCATGGTGCGGTACAACGAATTTATTCGAGTACCGAAGGTTCGCGTCATTGATGAGAACGGAGTGCATCTTGAGGTTATGGATATTGCCGATGCATTGAATATGGCGCGCGAGCGTGGTTTTGATCTTGTTGAGATTCATCCCACTGCCAATCCGCCGGTATGCAAAATTACGGGGCTTGGTCAGTTTAAATATCAGAAAGAAAAAGAAATTCGAAAACAAAAAGCGCATGCAAAGCAGGTTGAGGTAAAAGGAGTACGTCTTTCGCTCAGGATCGGGAAGCATGATCTTGATGTGCGGCAAGAGATGTCGCAGCGTTTCTTAGATGCGGGCGATCGAGTACGAATTGAGATTATTCTCAAAGGACGCGAGCGACAACATATGGATTTGGGAAAAAAAATACTTGAGGATTTTGTTGCCTCACTTCCCAATGTACGTGTTGATCAACCTTTTGCGAAGCAGGGCGGAGTGCTTTCGATGGTAGTGGCTAAGAAATAAGCAGAGTAGGCAGATTATGCAGATTAGGCACAATGCTTATGACTCTGCTTACTCTGCCTAACTTGCTTAATTTGCCGATATGAAATTGAAGACACCAAAAGCACTTTCAAAAAGATTCAAGGTTACCAAAAATGGAAAAGTCTTGATCCGCAAAGGAGGTCAAGGCCATTTTAACGCGCGCGAGTCGGGAAACGTAACTCGTACCAAACGGCGCGACATCACTTTGTCCGAGCACCATGCGCCAAACGTGAGAAAGTTGTTACCTTATTCATAACGAGCAATGAATAAGCAGAATAGGCAGATTACCCAGATTAGGCACAATGCTTACTTTGCTTCATCTGCTTAACTTGCTTAATCTGCTAACAAAGTATGCCTAGAGTAAAACGAGGAACTCATCGAGTAAAACGAAGGAAGAAATTTTTAGCAGCGACTAAAGGGTACATGTGGGGACGTAAGTCCAAGATTACCCTTATGAAGACCGCGGTTTTGAAGGCCGGCGTTCATGCGTATGTGGATCGCAAGCGCCGTAAGCGCGATTTTCGAAGCATGTGGAATATTCGGCTTAATGCCGCCGCCCGAGACGAGGGGATGAAATACTCAACCCTGATTTCCGCGCTTAAGAAAAAGGGGATTGCGCTTGATCGCAAAATACTCTCTACGCTCGCAATAGAACATCCGGCCGTGTTTGCAAAGATTGTAGCCGCTGTGAAATAATATATTCGCGCCCTGTTTTGGCGGGGCGTGTTTGGGCCGTTAGCGAAGCCCGGTTATCGCGTCTCCCTGTCACGGAGAAGATCAGGGGTTCGAATCCCCTACGGCCCGCCATGAAAAAAGCTCTATCCTTTCGATGGGGCTTTTTTTATTATGTATGTTATGTTGCTGTTCATATGTGTATGTGGTATCATACTGTTCTTAAACATAAACAAAAGTTATGCAAAACATTCAAGAGATATTCGATCGGATTCAGAAACATAAAAAAGAGCATAAAGAATTGAAAGCGGCGTATAAGGATGCTCTGAAAGTTTCTCAGCCCTACCAAAAGATTGTAGAAGAACTTATGGCGCTTCGCGAGAAAAAGAAAAAGATGGAATTTTCAATCAAAGAGGATTTTGTGGCCGAGTTTACTAAGCTAGAATCTCTTGAAGTTGATATTGCAAGCGATATGGAGATGCTCAACGACTTGGCTATAACGCAAATTATGAAAGGGGAGTCGGTTTCCGTTATTGATCAATATCAAAATTCGTACGACCCGATCTTTTCCGTAAGGTTTAAGAAAAAATAGGGATACGACGCGTCATATTTAGAATGGCTTTGTTAAAGCAAAATAAACACCTCACACGACCGTGTGAGGTGTTTCGGTTCTATAAAAAATACGCCTCCCGAGACGCGGCGTGCGAATCGGGAGGGCGGGGGGGGGTTGACAAGTCCCCCATTTAGAAGACACCTGTGGATAGGTGGGCTTTTTTGTTTTTAACCGGGGTATACCAAAATTCCTGTGCCTGTTCCCACCTCTGACGCGGAGTCATCTT